>Ga0310121_10000068_pt1 | contig 94943 bp, 79 predicted proteins | sample CB27_Tmax_986_MG_FD_203504 | JGI IMG/M metagenome (GOLD analysis project Ga0310121, IMG submission 203504) | Marine microbial communities from Western Arctic Ocean, Canada - CB27_Tmax_986 | ecosystem: Environmental > Aquatic > Marine > Oceanic | place: Canada: Western Arctic Ocean | collected... | reverse complement strand
TGGCACCTAAAGAGGTTGGATCGATTTCCAAGGAGAGACCACCGGTGAATGACCAAAAGGTCTGCATCGAAAAAATGAGACCCGCGCAAGTGGCAGCCTCTCGACAGCGGGCAGACGTGGCGTTTTTGCCGCTGGGTGCTATCGAGTGGCACGGCGTGCACAATCCACTGGGCGTGGACGCCATCAAATCGCATCACATCTGCTGCAGGGCAGCAGAGCAACTTGGTGGTGGGGCGGTGTTTCCCGCCTTGGTGTGGGGTGTGCCCCAAGACAGCTTTTTTGTAAACAAGTCCAGCAGCTTCGGCGATCTGTCCGAAATGGTGGCCAAGGCGCTGGAAACCGAAACTCAGCGCGTGCGCGGATTCGTGTCTCACGGTGGCATGGATATTCAAGAGCAATGGCTGTTCTACCAGCGACTGCTGAGGATGAGTCTGGAGCAAATCGCCGGGTATGGCTTCAAGTCAATCTATATCGTGTGCGGGCACAACCCTTTGATCTATTGGGCCAGGCCCGTGGCGATGGCTTTTGCCCGCGCCGCGTGGACGGCACAGCAACCGATCAACATTGATTGCGGCGGCGAATTCGACGCCGCCGGACTCAAAATAAGCGATCACGGTGGCAAGTGGGAAACCAGTATTACCATGGCAATTGAACCGGGCAGCGTTGATCTGGATGAGTTGCGACGACGAGAAGAGTACCAGGGGATCGGGTGCGGCGACGATGCGCTCCAGTCTACAGTCGAGCAGGGCAGAGAGTGGATTGAGGCATGCGGCGACGCCATTGCCCGCGATGCCCGCTGGCTGATTGACAACCACCCTGAGATGCCAAAAGGGTAAAATGATGAAAACGATCTTAAGTGTTGTTTTATCGGCGGTACTTGCTCATGCTGCAATAGCTTCCCAGCCGCTGATCGAACAACTGGACGTTTTCGTGAGCGGTACCGAGGGCTATCACACGTTTCGTATTCCCACCCTGGTCGTTTCAAACCGCGGAACCGTGCTTGCCATTTGCGAGGGCCGAAAAGACTCGCGACAGGATCTGAGCAATGTTCATCTTATGGTCAAGCGTAGTAGCGATAGCGGGAAAACGTGGGGACCTTTGCAGCTAATTTACAAGGAAGAAGGAGGTGAAAAAGATGTTACTTGTGGTAATCCATCTCCCGTGGTTGATGAAGAGACTGGCGACGTCCATTTAATCTTTTGCCGCGACCGCGACCGTGTGTTCGTCACAATTTCCAGTGACGACGGCCATACGTGGACCCCACCAAGAGAAATCACCTCCTCGGTGAGAAAGCCAGATTGCGATCTGTACTGGAGTGGGCCGGGACACGGCATTCAACTCAAACAGGGACCCGACGCAGGACGACTTCTGATTCCCTGTCATCAACATCGAATAAGACCCACGAAAGGGTTTCGCGCACACATGCTCTACAGTGACGATCACGGAAAGACGTGGCAGTTGGGCGAAAACGTTCCCCTGGCGAAAGATGCCACGGCAGACGCCAACGGGGAACTCTACGGAGGAAGTGAGTGCGCAGTGGTCGAAGTGGGCCCCGGCGAGGTTTACCTCAACACACGTTGCAGTACCTACGCGACGAATCACGATCGTCGCCAGATGACTCGAAGCTACGACGGAGGACTGACGTGGGAACCACTTCAAGACGACGCGGCACTGGTCTCGCCAAATTGTCATGGCAACGTCGTTGGCGACCCACAGCGCAACCTGGTTCTGTTTTGCAATCCCGCCAATGGACCGATTCCCGACTGGGACCATGGGCGGATCCAAATGACAGTCCGCGGCAGTTACGACGGCGGACGGAGCTGGCCAGCACATCAAATGCTGCATGCGGGAGCCTCATCCTATGCCGATTTAGCGGTCGCCACCGATGGCACCATCCTCTGCCTCTACGAAGGAGGACGTGAACATCGACGAGAGTGGCTGCGGCTGGCCCGGTTTCAACTGGAGTGGCTTGATGCGGGAAGAAAACCAACTGGTGAGTCAGACGCCGAGTAAGAATGTTGTCTGCCTTCTGTTTGCCACCAGCACGATATGCGATCCTGCTTGCGGTTAGTTGTCGTTCGCACTGCCCGGACAGCGCTACACATCTCCGGTAGAATCCTGGAACTTCGAGCAACCACCAGTAGCGGCCTGTACTAGCCGGCTAGGACCAGTACTGCGCAATCTTCCCGCGGAGAAAATTGACGCTCCGCTCAAGTTGATCAAATCCATCCACGCCATCTTCAATGCTGATCCAGCCGTCGAATCCCACCTCCCGAAGCACCGAGAAAATTGCGTCGTAGTCGTTCAGCCCTTTTCCGATTTCGCCATGCTGCAGCCTTTCGGCATACCCCTGGCAGTCCTCTTCACGACGGAGATCTTCCACGGTTCCCGTTGACAGGTACCGGTCACTGGCATGCATGGTCACGACGCGACTTTTTACACGGGTGAGCAACTCCAGTGGATCTTCGCCTGCCAACAGCGTGTTACTCGGATCGTAATTCACCCCTAGCGTTGGTGACGCAACAGAGTCGAGCAACTCGCAGAAAATGTCCATTTGCTGGGCAAACTCGGGATATTGCCAGTAGTTGTCCTTGTAATGGTTTTCAATCACCAGCGTGATATTACGTTCGGCAGCGTATGGAAGGCATGCCTGGATCGACTCGGCTGCGAAGCGTATTCCGTCAGCCCGCGAGACCTCCGGACGACGCTGTCCCGACAGAACTCGACAAAATTCACACCCCAGGTCAACTGCCATGTCGATCCAACGTTTCTCCTGCTCGATTTGCTGCTGGCGAAAATCAGGGTCCGGGCTCGTGAAATCGGGCGAGCAGCAAAACATGGGTATCGACCGACCCTGGTCCTCCACCTTGTGGCGGTAACTACCACATACCTGCTCGTCGCGGAGATCGAGAAACCCACCAAAGAATTCCAAACCGTCCACATCCAGCGCAGCCGACATCTCGATCCACGCATCGAGGGTCATCGAACCATCGATACAAAGACCGTCCAAATATGCCTTCGGAAAAGCAGCCAATTGAGGCATGGTAGTTTCACCCCCCGTGAATGTTGATCGTGATTGCTGGAGACACTTATCCCTCGCCCCGAATGACCCGGAAAAATGCCCCATGTCAGCTCATCGTACAGTGATTGCCGGTCTACGACACCGGCCCTTTCCTCAGCATGAGAGACGTCGTCCGAAGGGTAGATCGAAACATGCAGCGCCTCGGCAAAGCAATGTCACCCCAACGCCAATTACCAACTGCTGGGCATGGACTTTTCTGTTTGCGCGGTGCTACACTGCGCATGAACTTTCGATCTAATGACCGCGTATCCAGCCACCCTGCCATGACCACGCCAACCACCCTTTCGATCGAAGAACATTTAGCCAAGGCCAAACAGGTCCTGCCCGGTGGCGTTAACTCGTCCACCCGTGTCAACCTGGCCCTGGGGACCCCGCTGTTTGTGTCGCAATCCCAGGGCAGTCGAATCACCAGCATCGACGGTCGTGAACTGATCGACATGTGTTGTGGCCACGGCGCAGCACTGCTGGGCCATGGCCATCGATGAGGCGATGCAAACCGCCATGCAGATGGGCTATGCCTCGGTCTTTGAAACACCCTACCACGAAGAGTTAGCGCGACTTGTTTGCGAAGCTGTCCCTTGCGCCGATCGCGTACGTTTTTGCTCCGCAGGGTCGGAAACCACACTGCACCTGATCCGTGCATGTCGTGCCTTTACGGGCCGCAACAAGATCATTCGAATTGAAGGCCATTTCCACGGATACCACGAAATGGTCTACATCGGTGGACATCCGCCGCAAGACTATTTCGAGCACAATCGCGATCGGCCATATATTGAGTCGGCCGGCATCCCCGAGGAATTTGCCCGGCTTGTTGTACCGGTCCCACACAACGATCCCGAAGCACTTCGCACGGCAATTGACCGGCACAGCGACGACGCGGCCCTGGTGATCCTGGAACCTGTTAACTGGAACTGGGGAGCGATCCGATGCGACGAAGAGTACCTGCGATTGATGCGCGAATGGACCAAGGAGGCCGGGATTGTCTTGTTCTTTGACGAAATTCAGTCGGTCTTCAAGACCCGACACCTCACCGCTCAAGCCGAATATGGGATCACTCCCGATGTAACGACTATCGGCAAGTCGCTCGGCGGGGGTCTGCCGCTCTCAGGATTTGGTGGCAAGGCCGAAATCATGGATCTCTACAAGCCCGTTGGCAACGTCCAGCACAGTGGCACGTTCAACGCCCACCTGGTGCCGATTTTGGCGGGACTTGCATTCGTCAAAGAAACAAAAAAACCATATTTTTACGAGACCTTGGAAGAGCTCTCTGCGCATTTCCAGCGCGGGATCGATCGGATCATTGAGTCGCATCACCTGAACATGATCGTACCGGTCGATGGCCCTCGTTTCAGTATTATCTTCGGACGCAAGACACCGGCAGTGCGCTACGAAGATTGTTTTTGTCACGATCCACAGGTCATGCTGCGATTCATCAAGAGGTGCTTCGACCGAGGGGTCTATTTCCATGACTATGGTGGCGGGCCCATTCACCATGGTTTCTCGATCCAACACACCAAAGACGATCTGGACGAGGTCCTGAATGTTATCGAGGACACTCTGAAGGAAATGAAGCGGGAAGGCTTGATTGGGTCATGATTTTGGTGAACTACACGGCAAAGCCGCCACAGTCATCCACAGAAACTGGGGTGTCGGAGGTACCAGGAAAGAACGTTGGGTGAGACAACCTGTTGGGGTAATTCCCGCCAGAAAATCCTCGCTGCCCAGTTGGTAGAGGGTCGGCTGCAGGCCACCGATATTGGCTGGCTCACCGCTTATCTTTGCACTGAAGCCGCACGTTTCATCACGGGACAAACGATCGATATCGACGAGGGGAGATCATTTCATTGAAACCCATTGCCATCGCTGAAATCAAGCAGGAGACCAATACCTTTTCGCCGCTCTCTACATGCCTCGACTCCTTCCAGAAGGAAGGCTATTTCTTGCGTGGCAAAGAGATCGCTGAGCAGCTTGCCGATACGAATACCGAGATTGGTGGTTTTTTCACGGGTTGCCACCAGGCTGGCCTGCTGCCAGTTCCCCTGGTTGCTGCCTGGGCAATTTCAAGGGGCCCGCTTTCCTCGGCAGCAAGAGATAAACTGCTCGACGAACTCCTGGAAGCCGTGGGCACCGGCGGTCCCTTTGCGGGAGTACTGCTCTCACTCCATGGAGCACTCGTCGCCGAAGACTGCGATGACGTCGAAGGTCAAATTCTCACGCGACTCCGCGAACACCTTGGCCCAACCATCCCGATCGTCACCACGCTCGACATGCATGGCAATCTCACGGAGGAGATCGCCCGCAGTGTGAACGCGATTGTCCCGTACCACACCAATCCCCACACCGACATGAGTGCCTGTGGAGAGAAAGCGGCAGCCATTCTCGGCAGAATCGTGGCAGAAGAGCTCACGACCGCCTGCACCATGCGCAAACTACCCATGGTCATACCGCCCGAGAATTCCATGACCACGGCCGGTCCACTCAAGGAGATCATGGACTGCGTTCGGGAAATCGAACGTGATCCGGGTGTGTTAGCCGCTGGCGTATTTCCGGTGCAACCTTGGCTGGATATCGAAGGCCTCGGCAACGCAGTAACCGTCACCACCACCGGGGCAGATGCCGACGATAAAGCCAACAGGGATTGCCGCCGGTTGTCTGAACTTTTCTGGTCCAAGCGAGATCAATTCTTGTCCGACCTGGTACCGATTAAGCAAGCGATTGAAATGGCCTGTCATACCGATAGCCTGTGCGTGTTCGCCGATTCAGCCGACGGTACTGGTTCCGGATCGCCAGGTGACGCCACATTTGTCCTTCGACACTTGCTAGGTGCAGATCTCCAGAGACCCGCTTTGGTACCTCTGGTCGATCCTGACGTTGCCGAGCAGGCATGCGCGCTTGGCGAGGGAGCAACCATCCAGGCCCCCGTCGGAGGAAAAATAGACTGTGTGTTTAACTCACCCGTCAACATCGAAGGCGGCATCATCTATGCCGGCGAAGCGAGCTTTACGATTCAGCAAGGGGCGGCCTTCGCCGGCATTGAGGTATTACTTGGCAAAAGCGTGGTGATTCAATGCGGCCAGGTGTATATCCTGGTAACCAGTCGCCGGGTTTGGACACACGATCCCGAACTGTTCCGCTGTGTCGGGCTTCAACCGGAAAAAGCGAACATTGTCGTCGTCAAGTCACCCATCATGTACAAAGCGGCTTATGCTTCCATTGCCGAAAAAATGTTCATGGTTGACTCTACCGGGGCGAGCCCGGAAAAGTTTCCGATGTTGCCCTACCGCCGGGCCGACAGAACCATGTTTCCATTTGATCGTTCTTGCCAATACTCTATCTCCTCCGGCCATTAGAAGCCCCCATGCACATTTCTGTTCCCTGGAAAGCCTGGTTTGGTGACGAGCCCTTCGAGCTTTCGCTGCCCGACACCTGGCAAGTCGACCAGCTGAGGATGAAATCCGAGCCGCTCCCGTCCGAGGAGATCCACTCCAGGATCAGCAACCCACTTGAATCAAGTGGACTCCGGGAAGCAGCCCGAGGAAAGAAACGGATCGCTATTGCGGTCGACGACATTGCCCGGCCCACCCCGGTCCACGAGTTTCTGCCACTGATCATCGACGAGTTAGCAGTCGCTGGGGTACCCGAGGAAAACGTGAGCGTGTTCATCGCGGCTGGCGCACACCGGACACCTGTCCGCGGCGACGTGGCAAAGAAAATTGGTGAATCACTCGCAGCACGCCTGAAGATCGTCTACCACAACCCGTACGACAATCTGACCGATCTCGGGCATACCAGCAAAGGCATCCCGATAACGATCAACACAACGTTCCTGGAGAGTGATTTTCGAATCAGCATTGGGGGTATCACACCGCATGACTTTGCCGGGTTTGGCGGAGGCTACAAAACGGTTACCGTTGGACTCAGTGGCATCGAGGCACTCCACGAGACCCATATCAAGCGGATCGCGGAGTTTAATGCAGGCGTGGGGCACCTCGATGGCAATCATTTTCAAAGTTACATTCGGGAAATCGGTCAACGTGTCCAGATTGATTTTTCCGTCAACGTGGTCATGACCGCCCGTCGTGGGATCGCCGACATCTACGCAGGAGATCCCGATGCCGTATTTTCTGCTGCCTGCAAATCGGCCAGGCGCCAGTATGCCACTCCCACCGAGGGGGGATACGACCTGGCAATTCTGAATGCCTATCCCAAGGACTTGGACGTTACTCAGTCGATGATGGCGCTCAACGTGTCGTTTTATGGCAACGAGTGTATTGTGCGGGAGGGGGGAACCATTGTCGTCACGACACCCGCCATCGACGGCGCCGTGTTACATTATATGGGTGGAGAAGACATGGTTGGTTATGTTGCTCCAACCTGCGAAATGATGAAAGGGCGTCGGCTTGTCGTCTTTTCACCTGGACTTAACAAGCATGACATCCAGGTCTACTATCCCCCAGGGACGGCATCGTACCAAACATGGGACGCAGCGAAAGAACATTTGATCGAGCTGCATGGCAACGCGTGCCGAGCGTGTGTCGTTGAATGTGCAACCATGCAGCTGCTGCAGGTTTGCTAGCAAAGGCCCTCTTCAACTACGACGGATGCGTGATCAAGCGCTGAAAGCGCGGCTACGAAAGATGACTCATTGATAAACCCGGATGGCTGCTTCAAGCGCATCTACCTGACGTTCGACGTCATCAAGGCTCTGCATACCCGTTTTGAAGCAACTCAGACGCTTCCAGAAAGATTCGACGTTGGGATAATCGCCCTGGGCATAACCCTTGACCTGGCCCTTGTAACGCGGATCGAAATGCGGGGCCCGCTCCACTCCACCGTGCCAGGTCATGGTCTGGAAAATCGGTTCGAGATGGGTTGGCAGACAACTGCCGTACAATCCGTCTCCCCCTTGCTCGATAAAGGTCTTGCGCCAATCACGCCACTGGACGCCCAGTATTTTTTCGTCGAGCTTACTGGCATAAATATAACAGGAATGGGTCATGCCAGGAGGAACGACCGGTGTACTGAGCCACTCACATTTTTCGCCACGGATCACCTGTTCGTACCGGGCCGCGATGTAGCGCCGCGCCGCGACCAGGTAATCGAGCCGCCCGAGCTGGCCCAGCCCAAGCGCAGCCTGTGGCGCCGACATGCGGAAATTGTAACCAAGGCTGTCATAACGCTGGTAACTCCAGTCCTGGCGCTCGTCGCGTGGAATCATGGTGGATCCGGGTTTCGCGGTGAGGGTCCGATAACCATGGACGGCTGCCTTGCGGACGCGGGTTCCGAAGGCTTCGTCGTCGGTGATCACAATTCCGCCGTCGCTCCCGCTGGTCATGTGCTTGGACCCTTGAAAGCTGAAGCTGGCCGCGTGCCCGATGGTTCCAACCGGCTTGTCTTTGTAGAGCGAAAGAAAACACTGGGCGTCGTCCTCGATCACGGTCAGATCGTGCTGTTTTGCCAGCCGCATGATGGCATCAAACTCGACCGGCAGGCCAAAGTGGCAAATCACGACAAGGGCCCTGGTGAGCGGCGTAATGCGGCGCTCGACATCGTCCGGGTCGATGTTGTAGGTATCCGGATCACAGTCGGCCAGCACCGGCACGGCACCCGCGTTCACGGTTGCAAACGCCGCGGCTGGCATGCCATACACGGGACAGATCACCTCGTCGCCCGGTCCCACGCCTGCCGCCAGCAGGCAGCTCAGCAAGGTTCCCGATCCGGAGTTCATGGAGATGCCGTAGCCGACGCCGAATTTTTCCGCAAATGCACTCTCGAATCGTTCAAGCATTCCTGCCGACTCGAAATTACCGAACCCCGCTGCGAGCACCTCGTCCATGTAACGCCGGTCTGCTTCACCGACGCGGCCCGCTGGCAAATGACTGAATATCTCCCTGGCATCGAGCTGGAGCGGATCGGTCGTCACGATGGGATTCAGCATTTGGCATTCTCTTGCTTCATGGAAGGTGAAGGGTAGCGACATCTCCGTCGAGCGGAAACATCGGTCTGGGTATGTGTTGATAATCAAAGTTCGCCACATTCCGCGAACCCGGCCCGGGACAGTCGGCGTGGAGCACTCCCTTGGCCACCGAGCCGTATGTCACTTTATAACCGATCCCGCTCTTGACTACGACGATCTTCGCCTCGAATGGATCAATTCCCACCTTGCGAAACAAAGAAGGCTGCGGACCCCAGATAGCATGCTCCGAGAGCACAAGCCGCAAGTTGTCGATCCCGAGGCAAACAATTACGCCGGCGTCGATTGTCGGGTTGCCGCTGAATTTACCATCGTCGGTGATCTCGCCACCGGTGATCGCAAGAATTTCTGCGGTTACTGGCACGGGACGGCCGTAACGAATATCCAATTTTCCCGCGACGTCGATCGTAATGGTCTCGCCCACCTGCCCGGTCTCGGCAATCTCAGTTACCTGCGCATCAGGGAAATTGGCCAGCACCAGTCCGTCGGCAGCCTGGTAGGTTTCCATCACCGCCTCCAGGATGCCCGTCGTATCGCCCGGCGCCCCGGCGCCAACGTTGTCGGCCGAGTCGGTTACGAGGATTGGGAAGCCAGGCATTTGGATTGCCTTTTGCAAGGCGGCCACCGGTGGCAACATTGGTTCGGGCAGCAGTTCGTGTCGTGCCGCCCACACCTCGCTGGCCAGTTCTGCCACCAGACGTTGCGCGAGCTCTTCGTCGTTGTCGGTCACCGCGATCGCTGTCCATCCCTGCTGCGGAACGTCCTGTAACGGATACGCCGGACAGAGTGAACACGCGATAACACCTTCAAGATCGTCCCAGTCGATAAATTTCTCGAACAATCGATCTATGGGGGATGACTCAGTCCCCCGATCGAGCAGCAGCAACGGAATTTTCTGCATGCGGGTGACCGGGTTGGTTTTTCCAGAGATCGCATCGATCAGGATCTCTGCTGCGCGCTGCCCCGTCTCTACAACATCGGTGTGCGGATGCGTGCGGTAGGCGATGAGCGCCGTGCTGAGCTCAACCATTTCTTGCGTCACCGTGGCATGGCAGTCGAGCGAGCAGACAATCGGGATACCCGACCCCACCTCATCGCGTATCACTTGCAAGAAATAACCATCTAAATCTGCAATGGTTTCGCCCGTCATAGCACCATGCAACGAGAAACAGATCGCATCGAGCTCACCCGCGGTTTGCAGTTGCCTGCGGAGCATGCCACTTAGCGCCTCCACACAGTCTTGAGCAATTGCACCGGATGGCTCCAGGGACGCGCCGAGTAATGGTACCGGTTCGAACCGATCGTTACGGCTGAAGACCTTGAGCATTCCCGTGATTTCATCGGCTCGGTCTGACCGGCAGAGGAGCGCTTCACCAACGACAAGACCGCCCGGGTATGACTGGAAATCCTCGAGGTTCGTGCGCACAGAAAAAAAACTGTTCGACTCGTGCCAGATTCTTCCGATCCCGATTCGATATGACATCTGCTATCCTTTGGACCCGTCTTCCTGTTACGGCTCAGAGACTTGCAAACCATAGGGCGCAAAGTGAAATGCGCGACTTTGGTAAGCGGCTTGTATCTGAGGATTTCCAGATTCCAGCAACTCTTTGCCTGCCGCCACACTTTTTGGAAACGCTTTCTGAAAAATACGTTTGTGTTCCTGGTTTCCAGTAAGCTTGATTTCGTAGGCAAAAGCGCGTGCCGCCAAAAACGTGGTCATGTCGTAGGCGCGAGGTGGGTTGTCTCTCGTGTGGACACAGGCAGTGGAATAGAATGCTCCCGTCTCTTCATGCCAGCTTTCACGAATCATCTGGTCAAGCCCTACGGTGAGGCCATCAAGAACCTCGGGATCGCCTGTACTCTGGTGGTAACGCGACAACGCGCTGAGCATCAAGGCAAGCATATAGGAACACTGCCCGTGACAACGTTCAGCCGTACTCTTCATCACACAATGGCCATAGGCCATCATAATAAGCCACCCCTTTTTCGGATCAAAATTATCCTGAAGCAACTCCCACTGGCGACCAGCAGCTGCCAGATAGCGATCGTCACCGGTCATTTCATAGGCGGTGACCAGCATGTTCAGCGGCCACCCGATTTGCCGAATATGATCCGAATACTCCGTGGGACAGATATCCGACAACCGGTCGGCAGCCAGTACGGCAACGTCTCGCGCCCGGCGGTTACCGGTCAGGCTATACCAATCGCTCAATCCACCGATCCAGACGTGCCCCGTGTTTCCGAGCATCCCCTCCTGATACCACAAGGGTGCCTCCATCGATGCGTTGTAATAATACCCCCCGGTATGTCCCAGGCTGTGTGTCCAGATATCCCCTGGTTGTGGATCCCCGTGATGGTCCAATCCCCGGATGTGGGGATTCACAGCGTGAACGACATCGACGTCCATCAGATGCCAGGCACCGTGGCTAGCCCGGTCAAAATAACGCCGGTCGCCGGTCCTCAGGTATTGGGTAAAAAAACATGCGACGTGTCGTATTCCTGGTTTCCCCATCCACCGCAGAACTTGGTTTCATCCCACCAGTCACCAAAGTTGAGCATGCCATTCTCACGCAATTCTGCCTGCGCGTTCAGATGTTTTGTAAACATAGCCTCAAGCCAGGCGTCATAGCCATGATATTTTTGCGGGTCGGCCGGCGGCGCGTCCCCCAAAATTCCGGTGCTACAAACATAGGCAGGACTGCACTGAGCAAGTAACGGTTTTTCGGTTGCCGTGTAAAAGTCCGCCAGCGCCGCAACATCTGCTTCGCCCGTGTAACAATGCGCCCACAGCTGATGGGTTCGTGCAACACCAACTTTAAAGGTGTAGACCCCATCGCGAAGATAGTAGTAGTGCTTGGCTTCCTCGATAATCTCGTGACCATCGTACCGACCCGGATCAAAGCTGGGGCACAACCCGATCCGAAGCTCACCCGGCTTGACCTCCAGGCTCTTGGGCCAGTTTTGCCAGAACTGCTGCACACCAAGTGCCACTCCACCACCTGGCGAGCCAATCGCAGCCCAACCAGGTGCCCGCCTGCCAGAGGGCTGGCCGTTGATTTCAAACTCCTGATCCGTAACCTGCATCAATCTTGCCGGATCACTGGTCTTTTGGCCATTCAAAACAAACTGGCCGGCACTACTATCGCCTGGTGAACAGACCAGCTCAATCGAATCGATCTGAACCATCAACTCGTCCTGGTAGTCGTTGACAAACGTGTACTCAAACTTGAAGAATGGCTGCCCGCGGAAAAAATGCAGCCTCACGACGTAGGGAAATTGCTCTGTACCGTCTTCTGACCGGTGAGAACCATCAAACCGCAAACACGCCCTCAAAGGACCATGCTGCTCAATGGTCCAGGTTGCCTGAGAAAGATCCGTTCGATAACGGGTTCCATCAGACATAACCAGGACAATACCTGTGCCCGCAGCTCCCGTGATACGTTCCGAATCAGAAAACTCGCCATCGGCGTTGTGATCCAGCCAGATTCGATCCAGAAGCCGAAACTGGTCGGGAGACAGATCTACCCGTAGCGGACCGGTGATAACCCCCGGCGCAACCATTCGGTCCGGCTTGGGCCGGTTTGCCACAAGTCTCGAAAAGTCGGAGAACGTCCGTTGAACTTCTGGTCCGTAACGCAACACGAATTCGCGTGATTCGTTCGCTGCCAGGTCGACTTGAAAATCCAAAAGCAGCCAGCGAATGCTCCCATCGGGCCAACGCGAGAGAACCTCGCTCTGCAAGGGAAGCTCCTGGCCGTCGGCATCAAAGAGGGCCGCCTGACGGTCCCTGCGGAGTTCTCCCCGGGCCAAAGGGACGCCCGACGTGACCGGAAAACCCGTACGTTGAACACCGGAAGGTTCCGCGACGGTTAAGGAAATCTCCTGGGCCAACGCACTTGAATTCAGTACCACCAAAACACTTAGCAACAATGTACAGGCACGCATTCGATCAACCCTCCACAGCTCTCAGATCTAGTGTTGCTTGAAACTTCCCGTTTCGATGTATCGGACACCTCTTACGAATCCGAACTCCGCTGATTGTAACGGTATCCGCCGCAGATGGCATCTTTGTCCGCAGTTGCGGTCGGTTACGACAGTCCGCAACGTCTTTTTCTCCTGGGGCAAGCGCTTAGCCGGGGCTCTAGCCCTTCATCGCCGCTAGACTATGGCGTAACAAAACTCCAGGATAAGGGGTTTGCCAGCCATGCCCTCTAGGAGAAGCTCACCAAAAGTTCACATGTCGCCGCAGTGCCTCATTGAGGGTACACCGCTTACGTCCATGTTGGTGTTCTGTTGACTACACCTATCCAAAACCAACCGGGCAAAAACAGGCTGCCCATTTGAGGGACCTGAGCGTTTGCTGGCGTCGTGCAAAACTGCGAAAATATAGACTTTTCAGGATGATTTGCGTTCTAATAGGCAGAAGACAGGCCGACTCCATCAACGGAGGCGACTCCGTAAACGGGCGTCGATGAGAATGTTCATCCCCAGATATTTTTGACGGGCGCAGGCTGCGGACACCGGCCACATTTTATGGGCCCGGAAAAACGCGATTAAAATTCATATCACTTACCGGTGCTACCCCAGGAGACATAGATGACCATTCTCACAAGAGCGGGTCTGTTGTTGATGTTAGTTACGTGCGAAGCAACTGCCGAGCCGGTGGTTGAACAATCCGACCTTTATGTCAGTGGTACCGAAGGGTACCACACATTTCGCATTCCCTCGTTGGTGGTGTCGAAACAAGGAACGGTAATCGCCTTCTGCGAGGGTCGGAAGGAAACACGGCACGATTTTGGCAACATTCATTTGATGCTTAAACGGAGCGCCGACGGGGGACGCACGTGGGGTCCATTACAGCTGATCTATAAGGAAAATGATCGTGACAAAGTGACCTGTGGTAATCCGTGTCCCGTCGTCGATGAGGATACTGGTACGATTCACCTGGCTTTCAGCCGCAACAACGAGCGCGTGTTTGTCATTTCGTCAGAAGATGATGGGCTGATCTGGAACGAACCGAGGGAAATCACGGCCGACGTCAAGAAACCCAATTGGCGGTGGTACGCTACCGGGCCGGGACATGGTATTCAGCTGAAACAAGGGCCCCACGCAGGTCGACTACTGGTTCCCTGCGATCATCACGAGTCAGGATCCAAGCAAGGATGTCACTCGCACATGATCTACAGTGACGATCATGGAAAGACGTGGCAGCTTGGTGAAAGTGTCCCGCTGGCAAAGGATGCGACGCCGGATATCAAGGGTGAGTATTTTGCCGGAAACGAGTGCGCCGTGGTCGAGATCGGCCCTGACGAGGTCTATTTGAATACCCGCTGCGGTACGTACGCAATGGAGCACGACCGGCGTCAAGTTAGCCGCAGTCTCGATGGTGGCCTGACTTGGGAACCACTTCAAGACGATCAGGAGCTGATCGGGCCGTGTTGTCACGCTGGACTGGTGGGGGATGCCCGTCGGGGTCTTGTCCTCTTTGCCAATCCGGCCAACGGGCCGATTCCCGACTGGGACCTGGGGCGGATCCGGATGACCGTGCGGGTCAGCTATGATGGCGGTCGCAGTTGGCCAGCTGCTCAAATGCTCCACGCAGGTGCTTCCTCGTACTCCGACCTGGCTGTGCTTCCAGACGGCACGATACTCTGCCTCTACGAGGGTGGTCGAGACCATCGTCGTGAGTGGATGCGATTGGCTCGATTTCCCTTGTCCTGGCTCGATGCGGGACGAAAACCAATCGGTCCGACAGATGCTGAAATCAAGCCACTGAAGGTATGCATACTTTCTGGCTGCGACACGTATCATTCAGAACAGTCGCTCCCACCATTTCAAGCTTGGCTCGAGGCAAATTATCGAGTGCTGTGCAAGCGCGTGGTCAAGGTGTCACCCAGCGATCTGCCTGGGCTCGAAGCCCTTGAAGAGTGTGACGTTGCACTGATCTTCATTAAACGAATGCATCTTCACGGGGAGCAACTTGAGCGTTTCAAGCAGTACGTTCAGAGTGGCCGGCCTGTTGTCGCAGTCCGCACTGCCAGCCATGCTGTGCAGACATGGTTAGATTTCGACCAGGAAGTCCTGGGAGGGAACTACCAGGGTCACTACGACAAGGGCCCAGTCACTCAAATCAAGTTGGTAGGCGAAGCGCAAGACCATCCGGTCTTTGAGGGAGTGACTCTTGACCAGGCACCCGGGCCTCTCTACAAAAACTCTGGCCATGCCAAAGATATCAACATCCTGGCAACAGGCACCATTCCGGGACACAACGAACCGCTGATCTGGACCCGCCAGACCAACAAGGGACGGGTTTTCTACACGTCACTCGGCAACATGGAATCCTTTAAAGAGGAGGGATTTCGGCGCATGATCACCAACGCCCTGTTTTGGAGTGTCGATCGCTCACCAGCAAAACTGTAGCCCGTCGAGGTACTGACCTGCTCCACGGTCAGTGCCCATGTTTAATTTACGGTTGGGAAAAACCCAAGAGCACCCACCAAATTCATCAATCAATCACGTCCTGTCCGTCGGTGAGCCATCCTAGCGAAAAAGTCTCGAAGGTAACGGTTTCACGATAATTCTTGTATCCCCGTTCGTACAACAAACCGATCCGATTGTCAGGCAACAGGGTCAGGCACGAGTAACCAGATGGCCCCTCGTGGAGCAGCTTGCTGATCGGCCAAGTCTTGCCTTCATCGCAACTGAGCCGGACGGTCATCTGAATACGTGCTTTGGTGCTGGCCGGATTTGAAAACAGGAGTCGATTTTTGCCTTGCGTGAGGCTGTCGGAATAGCTGATAAAGCTCCCTTGAGTACCCCTGGGGTCGACTCCGATCAACGGCGGTTCCCTGCGGGTCTCACCTCAGGTGAGACCGCCATCCCGGCTGACGGCGACGGCCCGATACGGCCCAACGTTGCTACGGATGTTGGCCATGATGGTCCCATCGTCCAGTTCCACGAGTTGTGGTTCGCCCATCGCCCAGCCCTGGTGCTGGCCGCCCAATTGCCACGTCTTTCCATGATCATCGCTGTAGAAGTTGTGGGCGGTGAGATTGCCGTCAACCGTGCCGGCCAGGTTGACCGCCAGGTCCCGGTGATCACATGGAATGAGCAGCCTGCCGACATGTGGCCCTCTTTTGAGCTGGATACCGACACCGGGCCCGGTTGCGTAATGGCCCCACGTGGGCTTCTTTACGCTGGCAGTGATTTTTCTTGGCTGCTGCCATGTCATTCCGTCGTCGGTACTGTAGGTGATAAAGATGTCGTTGTTGTCATGGCAGAACGGCAGCCAAATGGTGCCTGTGGTCTGGTCGATGACCGGACACGGATTGCCAATGGTAATCTTCTCACCGCCACCTTCTTCATAGACGAGACCCAGCGGGCTCCAGGTTTCGCCAAGATCGGTGCTGCGTTTGAGCACGATATCAACGTCGCCGTGATCCTGTCGATTGATCTTCCGCCCTTCACAGAATGCCAGGATGGTTCCCTGCTGCGTGATGATTAGCGACGGGATACGAAACGTGTGATACCCTTCGGTCCCACTAACGTACAAATGGGTCTGCTTTAGTCCATCCGTTCGGTTGGCACCAAGTCTCTCTGCTTGTCCTTGCGTCCAACATGCCAGGGCTACAAGAACGAAACAGAATCGGATGGTCCGGTCTTTAATCAGCATCATTTTATGGCACCTCAACGCCCATAATCTTCTGGCACTAGGATTTGATCTTTGCCATCTGTTTGAAAAAATCGCGCTCCAGGTCGCCGATTTCGCCAAAATGGTCATGAAACTCCTGCAGACGTCGGCCAGGACCATCTTTGCCAAGGCGCGGCTTCTCAGAAAGCGTCTTCAAGTACGCGGTGTACGCTTCTGGATGGTATTTGATGAGGTAATAATTCAGGGCCCAGGCGTCGGCATAAGCTTTGGCTGCCGTGCGCGGATCTCGAAATGGTTGGTCGCTGACCAGCATGCTCTTGAGCCGAGCGGTACGCCACGATTTTTGGTTCTTGCGAAAGATCTTCAGGCGAGGGTGATTGACTTTGCCAATTCCCCGCCACCCTTTGGTGCTGGAAAGATCAGGCGCCTCGAAGACAATCGCCATCCCTTCGCAGAGCCATAGCGGGATGTCAGATAACCGTGTTTGTAAACCGCAATTGAACGCGATCTGGTGAGTCGCTTCGTGCACAATGGTCGAAACGAGTGGAACAGCTGCAGGAACCGAGAGCATTTGGCTGATTTCTTTGAGCGAACCACGACGGTTGCCGGGACTCCGCACCGCCTCAACACCTGTCAAGTCGTACATGTTCACCCGATTCGACTGCAGGCTGTAAAACCCAACGACAGCTGAACTGATTTGTGCACCTTGTTCTTTAGCTGACCGCAGGTACGATCTCTGGTCAGAAAATACCAAGGCAACAAGAGGGAATTCAGGTTCGTGGAGTTCAAAACCGTGACGACTCCAGTAGCGGGTAAAGGCACGATGCAATCGCTCCAGTAGTGAACTCGTCCATTGCGCATAGGTACGAGAAGTCCCATAACAGACTACGTAATGGCTGGTGGTGTGGATGCGAAATCCACTCGGCATTTCAGCCAGTAATCGCTCAGCAATTTCCTCGGGGGTAGCTGGTTGAAAAAGCCGGTCTGTCTGCAAGTGGCTTTGGATTTCGTACTGATCGATGGTGTAGAGCGCTCCGTCGTCCGTTTGAATTACCAGTTGGTCACGGGATTCCAGCAACAATCGACCGGCAACTTTGCGACGAGAGCCGTTACGCACGAACGCCACTTCGTGAACCCGTGCGTTTGATTCGCGATTGGTTGCGTTAGCTGCGTTCTCGGCAGCAGGTGCTGTTGACTCCCCGAAAATCGGGGCAACGCTTGCTACAAAAAACCAAGTTGTGAGGGTAAAAAACGCGCGGATGCCCACGTTGCCAGCTACCAGGTTAAAAGAGCGACGACTTATATACTGCCCCTACGATATTCTAGTCTATCGTACAGATTGCGATCGTCAGAGGGCCATTTGGTGGACCACGGCAGACCGTTTATCCATCCATATTTCAAGGTACTGGTAGCACTTTAAAACGTGGGGAAACCATCGCCGCAGGCGGTAACCCGGGCTGGAAAATCGTGCCGGGTGGATCTGCTTCCTCAATCCTGGAGAGGGTTCCCAGGCAGCTCATTCTTCCTTTGGCAAAGGCTTGTAATTGGGTGGGATGACCTCTTCCTGGAGCGGGAGATCGACCCAGGCACCCGTTTCCATCGACTTGAATACCCCACACATGACCTCGATCGCGCGGGCACCGTCATCACCTGAGACGAGCGGCTCTTCGTCGCGCATCAGACAGCCCATGAAGTGTTCGCACATCCGCTCGTAATTATTCGGCGACCGAGGTGGTACGATGGGTATCCACCGTTTTTGCAACGGGCGATGGATCCGGTCTTCGACCCAGAACACCTGGGGCCAGCGATAATCTTTGAGGATTTGAGGCAAATCTTCCTCGTTGTAATCTTTGTTCGTGTAGACGGCCATCGGCACGCTTTGGAACGGGTTGGTCGCGTCGGTCGCTGTATGGATGGTACCCTCAGTACCCCACAGGTCGGTTGACTGTGAAACAGCATGTGAAAATCGATTGCAATGGACAACCGCAGTGGAACCGTTTTCAAATTCCAGCATAGCCCAGGCAAGGTCGTCGCACTGGGTGTAGCTTTCGGGCATGGCGACCCGCTGAGCAATGCCAACAACCCGCTTCACTTTCTGACCGTTGAGCCAGGTCAACAGATCAATCGCATGGGCACCGGTATCGCTGATCGCGGCACCACCAGCCACTGAGCAGTCGAGGCGGAATTCGGTGTGGGCAACATGATTCTGGTAGTTGTACCAGTGTTCATGCAAGGAGGCACGGCTCATCAGGACGTCGCCGATCACACCATCTTCAATCAGTTTTTTGGCCCACTGGTTATGTGTCCAAAAGCGTCGGTCGCAGCCAACCATAAGTTTAACTTTGTGTTCCCGGCAGGCGTTGACAATATCCCAGGCCTCGGTGTTGGTGATCGCCAACGGTTTTTCGACGACGACGTGCAGGCCCCGCTTCGCCGCACCGATTGCCTGGTTTCGATGCACGTTGTTGGGCGTGGCAATGATGACTGCATCGAGACCGTCGCAGTTCTGGTACATCTCGTTGTGGTCGGTGAACCAATGTTTTGCTCCCCATTGGTCAGCCGCTTTGCGGGCTTGTTCCTCGCTAACATCACAGCAGGCTACCAGTTCAGCACCTTCGGTTTTCGCAATCGACGGAAAATGGGCAATATGTGCAATGCTGCCACAACCAAGTACACCGAATCCGAATTTCTTGGACATGGGTTATTTCCTTGAGGGAATTTGCAATCAAGCCAACGAGCTATCGTGCGAAACGGGTAAAATTCTTTCCTGGGGAAACAATATCCACAATGGACTCAGGAAAGGGAACTGCTTGATGCGATATTCGGGACAAAAAACTGCGTCTGGAAGTGGACCTCTCTCGGGTTTCGCCAAGCGGGATTAGTTGGATTTGCGTCACAAATTCAGTTGCGATCGGGCAGCAGCCAGTCGTGCTTCGACCTGGTGTTGAGTCGGCATGCGGTCTTTCGTCACGCCGCCGGACCCTTCAATGACGAGCAGGGCCGTCGCTGCGCCGTAAAGGCCTGCTTCCCATGCATCACCTTGGGTGCGGAGGTAACCGACCAGAAACCCACCCATATAGCTGTCGCCGCCACCGGTGGCGTCGATGGGTTCACCCGGCAGGGGGGGAACATCGAACTTTTCGTTGGGCGTAACGACCAATGTACCTGCGCTGCCGAGCGTGACGACTGCCACCTTGGCGCCCCAGGCAAGCCACTGGCGGGCAAACGCTTCCAGATCGAGATCACGATTACCGGTCAATCGGCAGCAATCCTCGTCACTCGCTTTAACGATGTCCATCGTAGCGATGATGCGGCGGACGGCGTCCGGGTCACGTTCCATTTGCGGTTCGCTGCCGGAAGGCGAGTGGGCACCCCCAAACCCCCCCAAATCGGTTGCCAGGAGACCTGGCAACCGGCCAAAATCCTCGACCGCTTCGAGTGTGCAATCCCAATCCATGGGACAGATATAAATCAACTTTGCATCCTGGTACGGAGCGGGCAGATCGCGAGGTTCCAACAGCGGAGCGCGACTCAGGTAGTGGATTGTTTTGCTGCCATCTGTGGCGTAGACAAGCTGGTTGTTGGTAGATGTCTCGCCTGCTCTCAAAACACCTGTCAGGTCGACCCCACATTCCCGCAGTGGATCGAGCAAACGTTCGGGGTAATCAGAGCCGATCCGCGTGAAGATTCCGACGTGGGCACCCACCCGCGCTGCAACCGACATCGAATAGGCAGGGGGACTTCCCAGGACCGAACGTGTTTGCTTGCCGGGAAACACGATTGTTTCGTTAATAATGTGCCCAACGGCGACGATGTCCAGTGACACGCTGTTCTCCCGGGTCAACTAGCGCTCGCGGGTGCCTTCAATAAACTCTTGCACATAATTGACACAAATCGCATCTGGAATTTGTACCGGAGGATGCTTGGTGAGAAACGCGCAGGCCGAGTCGAGCACCCCGGTCACGCCGCGGTCATTAGCCAGCCGCATCAGGCGGACCATATCGACCATCACACCGGCAAAGTTTGCACTGTCTTCGACTTCGAGTTTAGCTTCAAAGTGCAGTGGTGCGTTACCAAAATTTCCGGCGTTGAAATAAAAGTAGCTTGTTTTACGGTCCCTCATCAAGGGAACGTGCGTGAAGCCGGTCGACATTTGCACCGGGTACGGCATCAAGCTGGTAACAGCTTCCTGCTTGGTTTTGTGCTTGCTGCGGCCCCGGGACATCAAGTTTACGAAGTCGGTATTCCCCGCATAATTGATCTGGTACGTTTCGGCGAGATGAATGCCCCGATAATTCATCAACGTGGCCAGGGCACGATGAATCGCCGTACCACCCAGTTGGCTCTTGACATCGTCTCCGATCAGCGCGACACCATTCTCTTTGGCGATTTTCTGGTATTCGGGATTGCAGACGATCAAGGTTGGCATCCCGTTGACGAAACCGATTTTGGCCTCCTTGATGGCGGCATCGGCAAACATGTGGGCAGCATCGTGCGATTCGGTGGGGATGAAGTTAAGCAGCATTTCGGCGCCGCTTTTTTTCAATACCTCAGCGACATCGCAAGGTTCGGCGTCTGCCGTGGGAGCAAATTCAGCGAGATGCGGTGGATTTCCGTCGAGCACCGGTGCCATTTGGACGGTCACTCCCGTGGGCTTTATCTCGACACCCGGATACCGATAAGCATTGTTCGGTTCGCCATAGATCGCCTCGTTGAGATCTTTACCGACCTTGTTGGCGTTAATGTCGAAGGCTGCGACCGGCACGATGTCGGTCACCTTGTAACCCCTCATCTCGGGATTCATCAACCCCCGGGTATCTTCGGGATTCTGGCGATAGAATTCGATTCCTTCCAGCAAGGCTTGTGCGCAGTTTCCTGTTCCGGCGATGGCGACTTTAATGTCAGGCATGGTTCTTCGTGCTCCCTGTTCTCTGGATCAAGACCTGACCGGCGAGCTACGGCTCGATGGCTTTGTTAATAGTTCTTGTTGTCACATTCCTGGCCAGACGCAGCATGCCGGCTAACAGCATAACTTATACTCCCGTGCGACTGCGGCGCACCTGCTCCTCTCTTGAGCAGGCTCTTTGCAAAGAATATCCATGCAAAGGCTGAATGAACTCGTGGACGGCGTCCAGCATATCTGAGGTTTGCGGGAAAAACGTGTTTTCGACTTCGTCGGCTGGAGTAATCCAATTGCGTGCCCCGACAACAACTGGCGGCGCATCGAGTTCGTCAAAGGCAAGTTGCGTGATCTTGGCCGCCATCGTTTGCAGCATGCTACCACGTTCACAGGCGTCTGAGGTAAGCAATATCTTTCTGGTCTTTCCAACCGATGCGAGTACCGGTTCATAATTGAAGGGAACCAACGAACGAGCATCGATGATTTCACACGAAATACCGTAACGGGATGCGAGTTCATCTGCGGCTTCCAGAACCCGGTACAAGGTAGCTCCCACCGAAAGGATCGTTAGATCCTCTCCAACTCTTTTCACGTCAGGCTCGCCAAAGGGAATTTCATATTGACCGGCTGGCACACCATCCGGGTGAAAAATTTCTGGCTGGTCGTAAATTCGTTGGCTTTCGAAAAAGACAACCGGGTCACTTCCCAACAGGGCTGAGTACATCAGTCCCTTTGCGTCGCGAGGAGTCGCGGGAAAGGCGACTTTAAGTCCAGGAATGTGCGTGACCATGCTCGACCAGTCCTGGCTATGCTGGGCACCATACTTGGAGCCGACCGAAACCCTAAGCACAACGGGCATCTTGAGCAAACCCCCGGACATCGACTGCCACTTGGCAAGTTGGTTGAAGATTTCATCGCCTGCGCGACCCATAAAATCACAATACATGAGTTCCACCAGGGGGCGTCCCCCTTCGAGTGCGTATCCGACAGCCGTCCCGACGATGGCCCCTTCGCTGATAGGAGAGTTGAAAAGTCGATGGTAAGGCAGCGATTCGGTGAGTCCCCGATAAACGGCAAACGCCCCGCCCCAATCGCGGTTCTCTTCCCCGTAAGCAACCAGCGTGGGATCCTGGTAAAAACGATCGATGATTGCTTCGAAGAGCGCATCGCGAATTCCGATGCAACGTTGTTTGGAGAGTAGCTGTCCGGTGTCATCCAGCCCGGACCGGCTCCGCTTGGCAAGCTGCTTGACGCGTGGGTTTTCTGCGAGCGGAATTAACACGTCAGGTTTTCGGCCAGCGGCAACGGGGTCGAGGGCAGCATTGCCCTGGAGATTGGAAAACATGACCCGATCGAGCAAACAATCCACTGGCATGAGGTCGGCCCGAGGCGAGAGGTCGGTGTCAATTGCCTTGCGAAAGGCCTTGAAGATGATTTCTTGAACATTGGCCTCGAGTTGTTCGAGGTCGCTGGTCGAACAGACTCCTGCATCGACCAGGCGTTCGCCAAAGGTGACCAGCGGATCGAACTCGCGCCAGGCGTCGATTTCATCTTTTTCTCGATAAGAACTGGCGTCCGAAGGCGAGTGGCCCGTAAAGCGGTAAGTCACCGTGTCGAGCAGGATTGGCCCATCTCCCGCCTCGATAATTTCCCGTTTGCGTCGGATTGCGTCGACAACCGCCAGCGGGTTGTAGCCGTCGACGCGTTCGGCATGCATCTGGTTAGGTGTGAGTCCGGCTCCCATGCGGGCAAGAACCTTGAAACCCATCGTTTCGCCGACAGGCTGGCCCCCCATGCCATAGAAATTGTTGACGAAATTCATAATCAGTGGGAGTCCCCCGCGGTGGTGTTCGTCCCACAACTCTTTGAACTGGTCCATCGTGGCGAAGCACAGTGCTTCCCAGGTAGGGCCACATCCGGCCGAGGCATCGCCAATGTTGGCAATCACGATCCCCGGTTGCTGATTGACGTGCTTGAAAAGTGCAGCACCGACCGAGATATCGGCTGAGCCCCCTACAATAGCATTGTTCGGATAGACGCCAAACGGTGTGAAGAAAGCGTGCATCGACCCGCCCAGGCCCTTGTTGACACCGGTTTCCCGCCCGAAAATTTCTGCCAAAGTACCGTAGACCAGGAAATCAATCGCCAAATCCCGCACACTTCCGTCCATGTCCGATTCCACCACTCGCAGTGTGGCACCGTCAAAAAACGAGTGCATGGTTTCCTGGATCACACCGTCGTCAAGCTTGGCAATGGCCGAAAGCCCCTTGGCAAGAATTTCGCCGTGGCTCCGGTGTGAACCAAAGATGTGATCGTTAACATCAAGCAAGAAAGCCTGACCAACGGCCGAGGCCTCCTGCCCGGTGGAAAGATGGGCAGGACCTCCGTGGACATATTCGACGTTCTGGTAATGCCCTTGCTTCTTGACCGAATCGAGCATGTTCTCAAATCCACGGATCAGTACCATGTCACGCTGGATTTGTAACAGGTCGTCGCGGGTGATATCCCCGCTGAGGAGTTCTTCCTCGATGGTCCGGCAGTACTGATTGACCGGGATCGGCGCCAACTCCAAATATTGCGGGGCCCGCGTCGCCGTCGGTTCGATCATCTGGGTCTTTGGCATGGTTATCAATCCTCAGGATAAATCGCGTCGATCTCTTGTTTCCTAAAAAACGACTCCCACTCAGGGTCGAGTGGTTTGTTGGTAATGACTCGGCCAATTTGACTCCATTGGGCAATCCGGTAGAGCGAAGCAGCTGCAAATTTCGTTTCATCAACCAACAACACCGTATCGTTGGCATTGCGGATCACGAGTTCGTGCAGATGGGCACTCTCAATATCACTGGCCGAGGGCCCAAAATCCTGACTTAACCCATCGGCCCCGATGAATGCGGTGTAACCGCGCAAATGTTCCAGTGTCTTGTGGGCCAGGACCCCAACCGTATCTATCCGCGCCGATCGATACTGGCCTCCCAGCAAAATCACATTGACCCCCGGTTCGTCCAGTTCCATCGCTAACCGTACACTCGCAGCAACCACCGAAACGTCGTGTCGCCCTCGTAACTCGGTGGCCATTTGGAAACAAGTCGTGCCGGAATCGAGAAAGATTTGTTGACCATCCTGTACGAGTTGACTGGCCAACCGACCGATCTGCTGTTTGGCTTCCGGAGCACGGGCACTCTTGGCACGAAATGAATAGTCGGCGTCTCGGGGCAATGTGGCCCCACCATGCACCAACGTCAGTTCATCACGTTCAGCCAGCTGCCGAAGGTCTCGCCGCACGGTCGCTTCAGAAACACTTAGTTCGGTTGCTAGCGACCTTACCGCAACATGCTTTCTGACAAGCAGTTCGGTCAAAATCTGGGTATGCCGCTGGGCGGTGGCCCTACTCATCGGGTTGCTCCAAGGAACCGAGTCTTGATCAAATTCCTCCGACTTCGCTTGCTATTTTGACCAATTCGATCACTTTTGTCAATTGACATGGTCATAAAAATGTCTAAGTTGAATATATATATGCAGAATTATAGCTGGATCAGCGGCTGGGCGGTTCGCCAGCTGGTGGTTCTTGGACCCTTGAAATCCTGGACCCTTGAACAATGGCTTAACGATGTCGCAATCCACAATAACCAAGCCTGTTGTACCCTTGCTGATGCCCGAAGCGGGTAACTCGATGGAGGAGGGCACGATCCTCCAATGGTCTGTTTCGGTCGGTGACCAGATCGCCGAGGGCGATATCGTATGTGAGATCGAAACCGACAAAGCGGCCATTGAATACGAGTCGCCTACTGCCGGGCGGATCGCCAGAATCGTTGCCGAAGAAGGTGACACGATTCCAGTCAAGGAGCCAATCGCCTATTTCGCCGATAGCGATGCCGACCTTGACCAATGGCTGGGCAGTCAGGCGTCGACGACCAGCAAACCGGCAACCGACCCGTCGGCACAACCATCAGCCGATGTCGACCAAAGCACCGCCGGGGCTCCAACCCCAACAGTAGCGGGAACCAGTTCCGAAGCTGGTAGTCGTCGCGCCGTTTCGCCGGCTGCACGGCGAATGGCGCGTGAGCAAGGCATTGACCTGAGTTCGGTTGCCAGCGGTTCGGGGCCCGCAGGACGAATTCTGTCAACCGACCTGGAAGGCATCGATATTCATCCATCCCTTCAAGTTGCTGCGGCAGCGGACAATTCGGGCACCCGTCGGCCCTTGTCAAAAATGCGCCGCACGATTGGTCAGCGGTTGCAGCAGTCGAAGCAAACCATTCCCCATTTTTACGTTCGTTCAACGGTTCGTGCCGACAGACTCTATGCGACGTACAAGCAACAGGCGGATACGACAGGATGCACATTGAACGACATCATTGTGCTGGCCTGTGGGCGGACGTTGGCAGAATTTCCTGCTTTTCGAAGTCGACTTGATGGGGACTCGCTTGTGGAGGAGCCGGGTTCGCACGTGGGAATTGCGGTCGGCGTCGACGACAGTTTAGTGGTGCCGGTGGTGCTGGATGTTCAGAACATGTCGCTTGATCAACTGGCTGCTCGGACCAGCCAGATCGTGAAAGATGCCCGCGACGGTAAGGTGGCAGGACTGGGTCGAGGTGTGTTCACGATCAGCAATCTAGGAATGTTTGGTGTTGAGGAGTTCTCCGCAATCATCAACCCCCCAGAGGCCGCCATCCTGGCGGTGGCAGCGGTCAGGGAAGCCGTGATTGTGGAAAATGGCTGGATGCGACCCGGTCGGGTCATGACGTTGAATCTCTCGTGCGATCATCGCGTGGTCGACGGAGTGGCCGGCGCCAAGTTCATGGCGCGCCTGAAGGAACTTTTGGAGGCGCCTGAACAACTGGTGACGGTTTAATCTCCGCGTCGAGCGGGCTGCGCTCGTGCCCAACTTCTGGATCACTGCCACCGGAACTCGGTGTGCAAGGTAACATGCCCTCCCGGTTTTTACCGTCATACCAGAAACGCAAGTTATGCGGAATTGGCCCGATAGGTGCCGCACTAAACGACGTAATCGCTACAACCGTCCACAGGGCACCAAGCGATCATGACGGCTGACGGCCTCTACGGAACGGTTACCGTCACGTTTCTCGGGATTGACGGACCAGCGACGGGGAGCCCAATCCAGGGCCTGCTCACGGGGTGCTGGTCGGTAGGTGGCTGTAATAACCCGGCTGGCTGTGCTATGTTTGCTAAGGTCGTCCCACCGGCTTCTGCCGGCATTTGTCTGTAAGTTTGGAACCGAAATAAGAAGTACTCCGATGGTCGAAACTGCTCCTTGGATCACTTACCGCCCCGAATTGACCGTGCTCGACTGCACGATTCGAGATGGTGGCCTAGTTAACGATCATCTTTTTTCGGATACGTTTGTGCGGGCTGTTTACGACACGTGCGTCGAAGCCGGCATCGACTACATGGAGATCGGCTACAAGAATTCGCACAATGTTTTTTCTTCCGACGACTACGGGCCCTGGAAGTTTTGCGACGAGGAAGACCTCAATCGTGTCGTAGGAGATCACGATGCCGAGAAAACCGGGCTCAAGCTGGCCGCCATGGCCGACGCCGGAAAAAGCGATTGGCGAGAGCAAATCATACCGTGCAACGAAAGCGTGCTCGACATGATTCGGGTTGCGTTCTACGCACACCAGGTGTCCGAAGCCATTGAAATGATTGAGCATTGTCACTCACTCGGCTATGAAACGATGGCCAACTTGATGGCCGTTTCAAATATCGAAGACGTCGAGATCGACACGGTACTCGCTGCCGTGGCACCGTCGCCTGCTGCCGCTATTGCCATCGTCGACAGTTTTGGGCACCTCTATCGCGAAAATATTGACCGGCTTTACAAAAGGTACGCTGAGGCGATGGAAGGTACCGGTAAAGAAATTGCCATTCACGCCCACAATAATCAGCAGCTTGCCTTTGCCAACACGATTGAAGCGATCATCCTCGGCGCGAATCGAGCTGATGCGACGATGGCCGGATTGGGGCGAGGTGCTGGCAATTGCCCTATGGAACTGTTGCTTGGTTTCCTGCGGAATCCAAAGTTCAAGCTCCGCCCCCTCATTAAACTACTTGAGTTACATGTTGAGCCGCTCCGGAAACAATACCAATGGGGAGCGTTAATCCCCTACAACATCACGGGCCAAATGAATCTTCACCCGAGATCGGCAATCCAGTTTCTGGCCTCCGATGAAAACGAATGCTACACCAAGTTTTATGACCAGATTCTCGCGGATGTCTGACTTTCGGCAATCCAAACCGTGGTTGCCGCCGGCAGCACTTTCTTAGTCCCACATCTTTCACAGCAACACGGAGGGCGAACTGATCCCCAATTCTGGAGCGACGGTTCGCCACTTTTACCATGACAATTTCTTCTGAAACACTCAAAAAACTCACCTCCTACGATACCCCAACCATCTGTAACGTCATTGAGGTCCTCGACGTGCGCCCTTGGAACACAGGTTACATGGATGGCCGCATCAAGGCTGCCTATCCCGAGATGGCACCCACCATCGGATTTGCGGTAACGACGTCGTTCCGTGCCGACGCACCGCCAGTCGGGGGCGGCACTTACGGTTCGTTCAAGGAACAACTGGACCTGTTTGCCGCTCAGCCGGGACCTGCCATGATGGTGTTCCAGGATTTGGACGATCCGGCAGTCGCCGCTACATTTGGCGAAGTGATGTGCTCAACCTACCAGGCGTTTGGTGCGGCCGGGTTGATTACCTCCGGGGGAGGACGCGATTTGGAGCAAGTGCGCGAACTCGGATTTCCGGTCTTTACCGGAGGAACGATTTGCTCACATGGTTACACTCAGTGGCTCCATGTTGGGTTACGGGTGCGTGTTGGCGGTTTGATGGTCGAGACCGGGGATCTACTGCATGCCGATGCAAATGGTGTCACAAATATTCCCTGCGAAATTGCTGCTGAAGTAGCGGACGTGGCCTCCGAGTACGTGGCTGCCGAGGAAGTCGTCATTGGCTACAACAAGTCACCTGGCGAGAAAAGCGTTGCCGAACTCATGGAGCGGGTTGCCACGACGAAAGCCACCATCGCAGAACTACGTAAACGAGTTTCGAGGGCGAAGTAACGCAGCTGAAATCAGCAGGATCGTGCCCCCGTGCCCGTACACCCTGTGACCATCCAAATCTCTCTTGCCTTACAGGCCACGCTGGTGGGATAAAACCGGGGGCCTGGCGGAATTTTTCGGCGCCCGGCAGCGGGCGCGATTTCACCATTGCCTCTTCGATGGGGGCTGTCCACTTTTGTGCCCATCTCACGTTCGGGCTGAGCACGTTCTTTCTGGGAGCTGCATTGGGCAACTCGGTCGGATTTGCCTTGCATATTGCCCTGGCTCTCTTGGTGGCGGCGGCGATCGGATTCTAAACCGGTGAGTGGGCAACGGCTTCTAAAAAGGCCGCCTCGTGGATTTGGTGCAGTATCGCGGTGCCGGTCATTGCAGTCATGACTCTTGCCTTTGGAACGTACGTCCAGTCCCAACATGAGCCCAGTAGTGGCACAGAATCACCTGCGGTCGAGACGGAAACCAGCGAGTCTTGATCAGCCTGGCCTGACAACTTCAGCTTCTTGTGCCCTTGAACCTGCTATAATAATCTGGACCCGACGCCCGCTTGCTGAGGTGGACAGGCGACGCTTGTGCGCTGGCTGGCAAGCGGCCGATTGTGCGGGAGCAGAGCTATCCAACCATCTTCAGTCCACAATGCAAGCAAAGAACGACTGATGAGCAGCATTATCGAGCGGCGCGAATTTCTTCAATCTGCTGCAACTGCCGGGGCTGTCTTCGGCCTGACTGCGGTACCCTGGTTTGGTCGCGAGGCCATTGCAGAGGATCAAGACCCAATCTTCACGATTTCTCTGGCCCAGTGGTCTCTGCACCGCACCCTTCGTCAGGGAAAGCTCGACAACCTTGAATTCCCCGCTTTTGCCAAAACAGAATTTGGGGTTGGAGCGGTCGAGTACGTTAATCAGTTCTTTAAGGATAAGGCTCGAGACCAGACGTATTTGGCAGAGCTCAAATCACGTGCCAACGACGCCGGCGTGAACAACTTGTTGATCATGATTGATGGCGAAGGTGGGCTCGGAAATCCCGACGCCGCCGTGCGGAACAAGGTCGTCGAGAACCACTACCCCTGGGTGGAGGCTGCCCGATTTCTTGGTTGTCATTCGATTCGTGTCAACGCTCGGTCGGAGGGAACGTTTGACCAACAACAGCAATTGGCAGTGGACGGGTTGCGCAAGCTGTCAGAATTTGGCGATCAGCACCAGATCAACGTGATCGTTGAAAATCACGGGGGTCTTTCCTCCAACGGGAAGTGGCTGGCTGGTGTGATCCAGAAAGTAGACCATCCCCGCTGCGGCACGTTGCCTGACTTTGGGAATTTTCTCATTGGTCGCAACGCCGAAGGTCAGGACGAGTGGTATGACCGGTATCGGGGTATCGAAGAGTTGATGCCGTATGCTAAAGCAGTCAGCGCGAAGAGTGAGAAATTCGATGACCAAGGCAATGAAGTTGAGACCGATTACTTTCGCATGATGGCGATTGTGTTGGCAGCCGGGTACCGAGGATACGTTGGGATTGAGTGGGAGGGGGAAGAACCGGGTGAAGTTGAGGGAATTCGACTTACTCAGCAGCTTTTGGAGCGTGTCCGCGACAAGCTCTCCTAAGAGGAGTGGGGCCAGCCCCTTTGGGTGAATTCCCGAGGAATTGACAGTCTGGCCCACGATCTGGCAGATGATGGATTTACCGCGCCAGCCGACCCCGGAGGTAGAGATCCAGATCGAGGTGCTGGGTTTCAAACTCGATGAGCGAAAGGGCCTCGGCGATTTTTTCAACCCCCAGTCCTGCGACGGGTGGCACCGCGTCAATGCCACCGACGATTTTTGGTGCGACAAATACATGGACCTCATCAATGGCGTGCAGATCGAACAGCTCTCCGAGTAGCCGGCTGCCCCCTTCCACGAGGATGTTTGTCATGCGACGACGTCCCAATTCCTTTAACAGCGAATCGATCCGTTCGGGTCTCGAGCGGCCTGGGCAGCGGAAAACTTCGGCCCCTGCTTCCGAGAGTTCCTGACATCTCGCTTCGGTAGCTGTGTCTGACGTAGCTATCAACAGGGGCACAGTACCGGCAGTCTTCACCAGTTGGCTTTCGAGCGACAGCTGGCAACCAGAATCGACCACAATACGTGTGGCCGTGCGGGAAACGTCTTCTGCTTTTTCGGGACGAGCTGTCAGCAGCGGATCGTCTACCTCGGCTGTACCCCGGCCAACAACGATTCCATCAACCCGACCACGAAGTTGGTGGGCGACATTTCGGGATTTGGGCCCACTAATCCAGCGGCTGTCGCCAGTGCGGGTCGCAATTCGGCCATCGAGTGTCATGGCCCATTTGGCAAGCGTCCAAGGCCTGCCGGTAGTCACAAGTTTGAAGTAAGGGGCTAACAGGTGGCCGGCTGTAGCCGCCTGAATTCCCACGTCACAGGCAATACCGGCTGACTTCAGTGCAGTGATGCTGTCTCCGTTGACCATAGAAAATGGATCTTGCTGGGCAATGACAACCCGTCGGATGCCTGCCTGCTTGATCGCATCGATACAAGGTGGTGTTTTTCCGTGATGGCAACAGGGTTCGAGTGTCACATAAAGGGTGCCACCACGGGCTCGCGTGCCGGCTGCTTGTAAAGCGATCACCTCCGCATGAGGTTTGCCGAACACCGCGTGCCACCCTTCGCCAACTATTTGGTTGTCGTTGAGGATCACGCAGCCAACCATCGGGTTGGGTTCTACACAACCCTGCCCACCTGCCGCGAGTTCCAGTGCGCGGTTCATGGTTCGTTGGTCGAGAGTTATCGAATCGGCCATGACTGTCGAGGCGCTAGCGTGGGGCAACTTGCACTGCCGGGGAGCAACCATTTTCCAAACGGGGGTATTTCACGTCGGTGGCGACGTCACCTTTGTCCCGGGTAACGGCAAGGCTTCCGACATTTTTTTCGATGAGCCGGTTTTAGTCGTTGAGTGAAACTATCGTCAGATTGAAGCGGTTAACTTGCATCAGGAAGGTGTCCAGATTTTCGATTTTTTGCCTGTGGCCGAGGTGTCATCGCCGGGTGTCCAGATGCGTGCGGGTTCGGCTGGTCCGTCAGCCATTTCCGCCGTTGGGGTTGGCTCTTTCGCAGCGGTTGGCAACGGAGAGATGTCTTCGGGCTGCAACACACCTGCTTCGTGGAGCAATTGGTATACCGCAGCGGATACTTCGGCGTTATTGCCGTGGCGCTGATCGATCTCGCCGAGGATTTTTTTGACACCATCGACGTTACCTTCAGCCAAATACAACTCCAGCTCAGCGATATCCCACGGGGCGACCGTTTCCTCAGCTTGCTCGGCCCGGACTCGCACCTGTTGGATCAGTTCCAGAGCCTGCGCCGGGTCGGGCTCGACAGCGATCAGCTGTTGGTACGCTTCATCGAACGGAATTTTGTCAGCAAGGGACGGGCGACGAACTACTTCGGTGGCCACTACAGCAATTGCCCCGCCAGCACTGGCGACCATTGCTCGACGGTAGAGTTGTACGAGATCGTCGTCGGAGACGTCCGCTATTTCGAGCCGGGGAATGCGAACGAGTGGTAAACTGTCGCCCGTTGCGTCGCCAAGCGTTATTTTATCGGGTAGTGGCAAGTCCAATGACTGGCGCAAGCGGGCAATTGCATCAGCATGGGCAAAGTTGCTGGCGCCTTGCTCAAGGATGAGCACTGCCGCTGCGAGTGGGATATCGAGTTTTTGATCGCTGGCGGCATCACGGGGACTTTTTCCGTTGAGCGCAGCCCGGGCCACATTGGGCCAGCGCTCCAAAATGGCATCGGTGCGTTCTTCCGTAAGCAATTCGCGTCGTCGGGGCGGGGGTGTATCACGCGGAAAATGCCAACGCCAACTCAAGGCTTCCTGGGAGGCGGTCGTGTGGCCAGTCACCTCTTCGCTGACAAGATCTCCCAGTTCCGTTCCACCCACTTCCGTCAGGATTGCAACGGTTTTGTCGAATTGTTCGCCCCGATGCGTGTGCAGAACGAGTCGCTCAGACCGATCGGTTTGTCGGCCATACAAGCCAAGAAAACCGAGAACTGAGGGAATTTCGGCGCGTGTGATTTCAACGCCTGACCGCGGGGCAGCACAATCCAACAAGAGATAGGTTTTTCGCGGTGGAGGCCCGTCACCCGCCTGAAACTCTTCGGCCCCGGCGTAAAGTTCGACGCGGCGATCTTTGTGGAACAAATCTTCCAGCAAGTCGATATCGTGGATCTCGTAGCCGCGATTGACCGATTCGATGGTTGGATCTTTTTGTTCTGCGTCGAGCAGTTGAGCGATAGCTTCGGCCTCGACTGCCACGTCATACGGGACTTCAAGTTGTGCAAACACGTGCAACCCGGCTACCAGGGATTTTTCATCACCCAGCCAGCCACCAAGGACGGACCGGTTGTAGATCAGCGCAGGGTCGACACCATATTTCTGTCCGAGTTCATCGAGGATCGTCACGGCTTGTTGCCAGCGACCCAGGTTGGTTAGCCGCACGGTCTGTTCAGCAGTCGATTTCCAGGTCACATCCGCCGGCCAGTCGCGTAAACGCAATCGATCTCGCAACATGACGGGTAAGCCCGATACACGATTCAGATTGATGAGCAGTTCCAGTGCTCTCCGGTCGTCTTTTCCGGCAATCGCCGTGTAGAGCCAGAGATGGGCCTGGGCAGCTACCACATGCCCCTCGACCAGCAAGGCGTGTCCCACTGCGCCAATCGCCTCAAGAACCCGCTGTGGCATGTTACCATCGATCTGGCAAAGCGCTTGTTGAAGCGGGGTGACAGCGGCTCGTCCCCCGCGGGTTTTGGTGAACAGCAATGCCTGATCGGCCAATGCGGATGGGTTGTGAGGATGGGCCCGGAGGAAAACCTGGACGGTTGCTTCGGCTTTTTCCAACTCGTTGAGCGAAACTTCCAACATGGCCTGCAGATCAAGCAGTGATGCCCGCCCCGGTAATCTCTTCAGCGCTTGCTCGACGTGGCGGAGAGCGGCATGCGGCTGTTCGCCCGTGATCATGTGATGGATTTTCTCGATATCCCCAGCCAGATCAGCACAGCAGAACTTCAGTTTTTTCCCGCTACCACAAGGACAGAGAGCATAAGGATCCAGGGACATAGTCGAAGCCAGTCGTCAGTGATGGGTGATGGGAATCGATTGGGTTGGACGTCGCGCCGGTGGCACCCAGTTGGCGATTGGCAACGACCAGATCCGGGTCGACCGAGTCGGTGCCACAGGCGATACGTGTTTCCTGAGGGTGGTCATGGATTACGCCCACGCGCCTTGAGAATTTCATCAGGAGCCAAATCCGAGTTTCCGACCCATCTTATCAGCGATGTGTCCAAAAGGGCATGGGCTCCCCTCGGATAGAAAACCTCCAGAACCGAGATTTTGGGGACGCTGGCCTGCAATACAGTCTGCTGGCGGCAAGGACGCGTCGTATTTTTAGGTAGGTTAAATAAGGCAGGCAACTTGATTTGAATGAGCAATTTCAGATGATTTTGAGGATTCTTTGGGTATTTCCTGTGTTGAGGAACGTAACGAGTCGATTTACAGACTAAGTTGAACCGAGGTGTTCGACTGCTTGCGCTGTTTTTTCCGGGAGGGGGATGGTTCCGAGATGAATCTCGTCACGTTTTCAACGCGGTACCTGGTTGTTTTTTTGAACGTCATTTTTTGGGCGGGGGTGGCTGCCGAGGCGCAGCAACCATTGCCCACCCCAGCAGTCAACGCGTCAAAACTGCCCAACCCGGCAGACGATACGCCAAAACCGGATGCCGTGGGTGAACTGCCCCCTGCGCACTCTTTGCTTCATGTGCCAGGATCGTCAGCCCCCAAACCGGCATTCCCTGCTACCAAATTGTTTTCCGAATCCATTGACACTCCGTTTCACTCGGAGTATGGACATCACAAACCGCAATATGATCTTTGGGACGCCTTGCCAGTTGCGGCCTACAGCTCCGGCACGTGGTTGGAGAGAGGCTTCTGGTATGCCGAAGCCGACGCCCTGATTTTAAATCGCATCTACTCGCGGGATTCCCAGATATTCGGCTTTGACGAGAGTATTTTTACGAAGCGATACTTGTGGTTGCGTGAAGGGCGTCCCGGAGCCGATGGTGGCGTGCGGTTTACGCTTGGCCGGTTCTTATTCCGTGACCAGGAAAACCGAGACCACGCGGCAGAGTTCACCGTTGCCAGTGCTGGTGACTGGACCCAGCACAATGTTGTAACCTCAAAAGAGGATCACGGATTGTTCGTCAATCCATTCCTTTCACTTGGGAACCCTAACTTCGACGGTGCCAGCGAAATGAGCGTGCGGTATTCAAGTCGTTTCAATTCATTTGAACTGAACTATCGGCTCAAGAATCGGATGCGCAAGGACCAAATGGTCCTCAAGCCAGACGGAGAGTGGTATCGCCGTGCATCGCCAACGCTCACCAGGGAATATCTCATCGGTTTGCGATTCTTTGACCTTTCGGAACGATTCGATTGGAAGGCTGAAGAAATTCTCCTGGCGCCGAATCCTGTTGACGATGGGGAATACTTGATTACCACCCACAACAACCTGTTTGGATTTCAAATGGGCACTGGGCACGCGTTGGACACGGGTCGGTGGAGTCTATCAGCACTCGCCAAGGGTGGAATTTTCGTCAACGATGCAACCGCCCACCAGCGGTTCGCCTTTACCCCCACCCGGAGCCCGGATGTTAACTTTGCCTATCGACAGTCGGAAGACGAAATGTCGTTTATCGGTGAGTTTGCATTGAGAGGTCGGTGGCATTTGCGGCCCAACCTGTCACTGCGGGCCGCTTACGAGGTCTTGCTCGTCACCTCGCTTGCCATTGCTCCTCACCAGGTCACTTTTATTCCCACCGCATCTACATTTGCAACCACTGGCGAATCATTCTATCAGGGAGCTTCGTTCGGGCTTGAGGGTTACTGGTAAGCGGTCCCTTCGAAACCATGTCGACTAAAATCGGGCCTCGCCACCGCAGGCAGCCGAATTGACCAGTCGGATCCAGCGGTGGCTAATTTTGCTGGATCACTCTCTCGGCATTCTGTTTCGACGTTCTTTTTCGACCAGGCAAACCACGGTCGACAAGTCGCATTTGCAAAGGGACTGCCTTTTCCGATTGGCCTCGTACCAAGTTTCGAGCTGCCGTCCAACGGGTGGTCTCAGCCGGTCACGTCGCGACTATGGACAACCGCTTGTTTGAGTCACAGCCAACGGGCAGGTCTACGGTAGCGATTGCAGATTCTTTAGCGGGGAATCTTGAATCAGTCATGGTGTTCCCGTCTTTGGGAACCAACCGCTAGAATAAAAGGGGGCGATTCCTGCCAGCGTGAGTAGCTGGCTTGCCTCGAAGCGGCCACCGGCATCTCAACGGCAGTTCTACCCAGTGACCGTACACTTTGGTAACCCCCAGGGCTGTTAAACATAATGCCACAGCGCAATCTACTTGTTATTTTTCTGGTCGCCACGTTTTCCTACGCTTGTTACGTGCGAACCGATCAAAACCCCTATGCCCGCTACACGTCGGCCAGCTATCGGTTGATCGATGATTGGGCACTGGACGATGTACCCGCGGAAGAGCTTTTTGCCGGAGCGGTTGGTGGCATGGTCAATGTGCTTCGTCGCCGAGGCGACGAACATTCTCGCTATATCACAAAGCAAAATGCGAACGCCTTTGCTGCAGAAATGCGGCAACAATTTGGCGGCATCGGAATCCGTATTCGAATCGCTGGTGATCCCACGCAGCTGGTCGTGGTGGGTCCCCCCGAACCGGGCACTCCCGCATTCCATGCGGACATTCGTCCCGGGGACACCATAACGGCCATCGATGGAAAACCGACAGCCGGTTGGGACATGCTCAAGATTCTGCGTCATATGCGCGGCGAGGTTGGAGATCCAGTTGAACTGACGCTGGTGCATCCAGGAGAAAACCAGCCCGTAACGATCTCATTGGTACGTGAAGTCATCACGCTTGATTCGATTCTGGGCGATTTGCGCAACGCAGGTGGGGACTGGCAGTTTCGGCTCGCTGAAAATTCCCGGATCGCCTACATCCGGATCATTCATTTCGGCGACAAGACGGTCGGCGAATTGTCCCAGGCGTTGGACGAACTTTCTGCTGAGGGCATCGATGCCGTCGTACTTGATCTGAGAGACAATGCCGGAGGCGCTCTCCAAGCGGCCGTTGCCACGTGTGACATGTTCCTCGAAAGAAACCAGGAAATCGTCGAAACGCGCGGCCGGGATCGCCAGGTTCTTGATCGGTATGTCTCCTCCGGGCAAGGTAAATACCAAGATTTGCCCATCGCAGTTTTGATCAACCAGAACAGTGCCAGTGCAAGCGAGATCGTCGCAGCCTGTCTGCAAGATCACCAGCGCGCTACGATCATCGGGCAGCGATCCTACGGAAAAGGCACGGTTCAACGCGTTCTGGAAGTCGGCTCGCGCGGCTCAAGCCTGCTGAAACTCACATCGGCGAGTTACTGGCGGCCGGATGGTCAAAACATTCACCGCATGCCTGGCGAAGGTGAAGACCAGGCATGGGGAGTTTATCCTGACGAGGGTTATGAGGTGCCGCTCGACGAGCAGGAGTATCGGGCTTTTCGTCGCTACCGCAGCAAACGCGATTTCCCCGTAGGTCACGCTTCAGCCAAGGAGGCCCAGGAGGGCAATTCGGGGGCCACCCGCTTTTCTGATCGAGCCCTTGAACGAGCGGTCGAACACCTACAGAGCCTGCTGTAAGGCCCTCAGGGCCCTGCCCAAGCACGGTACCAGCAATACCGTAACCGGTTAGCAACGTCTCCCTTTCGAGCCCACAACTCGTCTCGTTGCCAGCAGGGGGCGACTTTCCAGAAATTGCACGCCCAATTGCAAAACTTCCCATGGGCATCTCTGGCCAGCAGTGCTGTCTGACGGAACGGGAGATGTGGAATTCAGTTCGAAAAAAATCGCAACTTATTTCACATCAACAACTTATGCAACAAACCCGGGCGCACCCAAGCGGCCTGCACCGTGATTGGCACGAGGTGTGCATTACCAACCTGTGGGGTGGCGCCCAACTGCTGTTCCCTTGAATCCTGGCTGTGACAGTCAAAGGGGCGCAGCGAGGAACCAAGCAACAATAACGGTTGGTCGCTTCGTAACCGGGTCACCTCGACCCCAACCTGGACGACACCAAGGGGCACAATGACATCGAAATCCTCGATGTTGTGAACCCCCGACCTTATCACCTGGGTTTGCCGAAGTGGTAGTTCAGGCAACCCATGCAAAGTGGCTTGGCGACGCCGGCATTGCATGCTTTACCACTGGTCACCCAATCTTTTCGAAGAGAAAACCAAGGAGGCTCTGAAATGGTTGCTGCGAATTACACGATTCGTTGTCAAGTTATTGCGATCCCTGCCCCGGTTGAGCGTTGCTCGTTACGAGGTTCAGCCCGGCCTAGTGAATTGATTCTTCGTGCTGACCCTACGATTACAAAATTGGTCCGTAAACTTCAGGAGGAGATTCGGACCGAGCGACGATTGCAAAGCCGCAATCGACATCTGGAGAACCACCGCACGCTTTCGATTTTTGCCCAGGATTTGGTTGATTTCGAGGTAGCGACGCCAACCCTCCGTGTTGAGGAGGAGATGGCTCGACGGGAGGTTTCCTTCGATTGCAATCGTTTGGACCATCCGCACAACCGTTGGGATGAGGATTCAGGGTACATCCCCCGAGTGCGTTAGGATCGGTGGCTATAGGATCGGTTCTCTCTGCCAGGTATTTTGCCCAAGCAGCAGTATTCGCATCTCGGCGGCCATGAAGAATGAACCCGTGATAGCCACGAGTTCGTCCGGAGCGACCGTTTCGAGCAAGTACTCCCAGGCGGTTGCCGGATGATCAAATGATTGAACCGGTATTTCTTCGTGCCCAATTCTTTGCAGTTCCTCTGTCACTATGGCTGCCAGCCGTTTTGCCTGCAGGGCTCGGAGGTTCTGCTGATATTGGGTCGCGATGAACTGGTCGAAATAGGGGGCAAGAATTGCAACAATTTCGCGAACATCCTTATCCTGACTAACTGCAAGAAGTAAATGGCGTCGGGTGGGTCGAAAGTACTCCTCGAGCGTATCGGCAAGCGCCTGAACCGAAGCACTGTTGTGAGCTGTGTCGAGGATCACCGTCGGTTCATTGCCAATCTGTTCGATACGTGCTGGAAGTCGGGCTGTTGCGAGGCCCTTACGGATGTCATCGTTTCGAATGTGCCAGCCCTGGCGGCGAAGTTCGACAGTGGTGGCAACCGCAACTGCTGCGTTCGTGGCTTGATGTTTACCCAAAAGCGCCAGCCGAGCGTCGTGGAGTTCAAATTCAACGCCCCCGGCATGGAACGAAAAGTCCATGAGACCGTGCGGTTGGGGATCGAGTGCTGCCTGATAGCGGAACTCGAATTGGCGACCCAATTCGAGGAAGCGACAGCCATGTTCACGAGCTGCCTGAACAATCACGTCACGTGGACCGCTGGTCGTAACTCCGCTGATGACGGGGACTCCATGCTTGATAATGCCAGCCTTTTCACGTGCGATCGATACCAGTGAATTGCCAAGCTGCTTTGTGTGATCTCGGCTGATGCTGGTAATCACCGACACGATTGGCATACAGACGTTGGTCGAATCGAGTCGACCTCCCAAACCGACTTCTAACACCGCGAAATCAACCTGTCGATCCGCGAAATATTGTATGGCCAGGGCGGTGGTTACGTCGAAATAGGTCGGTCCCGGGGCAAGTTCAGCGTCGCTGTGCGTTTGCTCACCCAGCTGCTCGACGACGGGTTGCAGATGGTTGATCAGGTTGACGAAATCTCGGCTACGGCAAGGAATGTCGTCGACCACAAACCGCTCTTCAACGCGATGAAGATGAGGCGAGCTGAAAACGCCAACGCGGAACCCGGCGGAACGAAGTATGCTGGCAACCATTGCCCCCGTTGAACCTTTACCTTTTGTTCCTGCGACATGGATGATTTTCATGCCGGCATCGGGGTTGCCAAGCCGGTTTAGCAGCTGCCGCATCCGGTCGAGTTTCAGCTGCCGCTCATGGTAGGGAATGGCCAAAGTCCGCTCGTAGTTGATCCGCCCCATCAGCCAGCGGAGTGCTGTCTGGTAATTCAGCCTGTCGCGATCATCGCTCAGTCGGTCGTTCATGGCTCGCGGGGCACGGTGGAAGTGGCAGAAACAGCAGACACGCATCCTGGCAGCGGTTGAACCTGACTGCAAGGGATCGAAACCGACTTTCGCGACATCCGGGGTGATCCCAGCGCATAAGAAAAGGCCGGCGAGGTGCGGGAAACCTCGCCGGCCTTCGGATGGGGAGACCGACATTGGCGGGAAATCGTCTTTTCGCCAAACCGCGTCGTCGGCCGCCAACCTGGTCAAACCCGCTGGTGGACGGTTGATCGCGATAAGGCACTCTCTCTTCTACCATTGCGATAGAAGAGCACACCACGTGCCAAACTTGTGAAGCCAATCCCCACACACCTCGTTGCTAGCTGTATCAATCCCGGTGTTTTTTCCGATAATGGGAACAAACGGCGTTGTGGATTTTGATCCTCTGCCGGAAGCGGCCTGAGACGTGTTTGTAAGACTTTCCGTCGTCGGTTGTATTTCTTGCTCCCGCTTCCCTGGTGTGGCGAACTACCCTGCCAGCACGTGCGTACCGAAAAGGGTGCGCGGATGGTGGTTGTCGGGTTGAGTAGTTAGCAGGAATTTGAGAGTATTCGGCCACTGACGATGATCGGCTATCGGGCCGATCCACCATGTGTGCTATCATTGTGAGCACCGGCAGCCGTTGGCAGGAAAGCCTCCTGGTAACCAGGGGCTGCCACAGGCAATCTGCTAAACAACCTATCTGTCACCACGCGCATGTTGTTGCTTGAAAATATCGAAAAGGCGTATCGCGAGCCGAACGGTAAGCCTCTGCCGATTCTCGATGTCCCTCATTTTGAGATGGATGCCGGTGAAGAGGTTGTCATCCGTGGCCGCAGCGGTTGCGGAAAAACGACGTTGTTGAACGCAATCGCAGGGTTATTGACCGTCGATCGGGGAAGTATTCAGATCGATAACGTCGAGATCACCAGGCTTCCTGAGGCGGGGCGTGATCGCTTTCGGGCTCGCAATATCGGCTACGTGTTTCAAACGTTCAAATTGCTGCCCGCGTTTACGGCCCTGGAGAATGTGCTGTTGGGCATGACATTCACGGGACAACGAACCGATCGCTCTCGCGCAGTGGAACTGCTGAGTCGCGTCGGGCTGGGACACCGACTCGGGCACAAGCCGGCGGCTCTTTCCGTTGGCGAGCAACAGCGGGTAGCCGTCGCTCGAGCTTTGGCCAACTGCCCCCTTATCTTGCTGGCAGATGAACCAACCGCCAACATTGATCCGGCCCACCAACAACAGGTGATCGATTTGTTGCGAGAAAGTTGCCGCGCAGAAAGAATTGCCCTGTTATTGGTGACCCATGCGACGGAAGTCTCCGACCAATTTGAGCGGGTTGAGGATTTGGAGAACATTAATCGAGTGGTAGAAGGAGACGCAGCAGCCGAGACGATCGACGGCACGGTTTGAAACCCAGCCTCAAGATTTGAAACCCAGCCTCAAGATTTAAAACCCAGCCTCCCAGCATCCCTTTGCGGAACTCCTGGCAGGACTCAACTTTCACCCCCATCCCCGCACAGACCTTCTCATGCCTTTTTGGAAAATTGCGTGGCGAAACATGGAACAACGGGCACTCGCTTCGTCGTTGACCGGTCTCTCAATGGCTCTTGGCGTGGCCGTGATGATTTGTGTGATCGTCATTCATAGTGTGACGGTTCGACAGTTTGAACAGGATGCCCAGGGTTATCACCTGATTGTAGGCGGTAAGAGTGGTCCTCTGCAGCTGGTGTTGAGCACCGTGTATCATCTCGGCAAACCCGACTATCCGATACCCTACAGTTACTACCAGAAATTCGCCGCTGGTGAGTTTGCGGACGTGACAAAACTAGCCGTTCCGTACTGCCTGGGCGATAGCTACGAAGCACCGAACGGAAAGCTTTTTCGGGTGATTGGAACCACCCCAGACTTGTTTGACAAGATCGTATATCAGAAGAACCAGGACGGTTCCGATCGGCGATATAAATTTCGCGCAGGTAGGAATTTCAAGGCCAACAATTTTTTTGAGGCCGTTGTTGGTTCGGTGGTTGCTTCACAGGCGGGGCTTCAGGTGGGCGACCCGCTTAATCCCACACACGGTATTAGCGGTACAGGAGAGAAACATCGACAATTCAAGATTGTCGGCATCCTGGCACCAACTGGCACGGCAAACGATCGCGCCGTGTTCGTGAACATTGAAGGGTTTTATTTGCTCGAAGGGCACGCGCTTTCCCGACCTGAGGGAGTTGCCGTTGAAGAACTGGTCTACTCCACCCCTGTCGGAACCGCGAATGACGGATCTCCAGTCGAACCTCTGGCCGACCAACTGCGGGAAGTGACCTCGATTCTAGTTGTTTGCAATAACGAGTTCGGGCCGCTCGTTCTCGACGCAGCTATCAATAAGAGCAAAGAGCGAATCGCGCAGGCTGTTTCTCCCGTGAGTGAAGTCGCTCGCATGTTGGACCGGATTGTAGGACCGATGCGTTTGATCCTCCTTGTAATGACAATCTTGATCCTGATTGTTGCAGGAATCAGTATCCTGGTCAGCATTTACAACTCCATGAGCGAGCGGAGCCACGACATTGCGGTGATGCGAGCCCTGGGGGCAAGTCGACGCGCGGTCATGAGCATCATTCTTGTAGAGTCAATCCTGCTCTCCCTATGCGGTGGCCTCGTGGGTATGCTGTTAGGGCACGGGTTGATCGCTTTGGCCAGTCCGTATGTTGAATCGCACACGGGCGTGACGCTCAGTTTATTCCAATTTGATTGGCAAGAAATGACCCTCCTGCCCGGGTTGTTGTTGTTGGCAACGGTTGTCGGCTTTCTCCCGGCCCTGGCCGCCTATCGAACCGACGTCGCCAAATCACTCAGTGTGGGCTAGACGAACGCCCGAACAGTGCCAGCCTGGTGAAAAACCATTTTCCCAAAATTTGTAAACCAGTAGAATGAAGGTTCAGCAGTTGCCGCAACCAACCCTTGTTCTGGCTGATTCCAATCACCTGAATACAACAGTATGACAAGCACATCATGTTCTCCAACAATATTTTTGGTTTGGTTTTTTTTTCCTGCTCACTGATTTTTGGGAGCACGTCGCTACAAGCATGTCCGTTCTGCAGCGCCACCTCTCAAACGCTCAGCCAGGAAATGGATTCGTCAGACGCAGTCGTCCTGGCGCGGCTTGTCAAAGGGGCGCTCCCTCCGGAGAATGGCCCCGACGCGCTGGGACGCTTTGGAGTGATCGATCCTGACACAGGGATTGCGACTTTTAAGATCTACAAAACGCTCAAGGGCGAACCTTTGCTGAAAGGCATCGAAAACATCGACGTCGTTTTCTTCGGCCCACCCGAAAAAGATAAATCGTTCCTGATCACGGGAATTGGCGCGGAAAAGGTTGACTGGAGCACGCCGCTACCTTTGTCGGACAAAGCCGTCGAATACGTCGAACAACTGCCGAATTTGCCGGCCGAAGGGGCCGCGAGGCTGGAATTTTTCCAGCAGTACCTGGAAGATGACGACCCCCTTTTACGGCAAGATTCCTATGACGAGTTTGCCCGCGCGCCATACGACGAGGTGATTGCGCTGGCGGATCGACTGGATCACGATCAGCTCGTCGAATGGATTTCCAGTTCAACCGTCGGACCCAGCCGGCGACGACTCTACCTCACCATGCTGGGTGTGTGTGGTGACCAAGGCGATCTGCCCATGCTGGAGGAGATGATCTTTTCGGACCACCGCGAAGTCGAACCCGGTGTAAAACAACTCGTGCAAGCCGGGTTATCGCTCGGGGGCCCTATCGCTTTACCCTTGGTGACCGAGGTCGTGCGGACCCATGAACGATCTAGAAAGCTCGGTCTCGATGCGATGATCGCCTGTTACGTCAAACTGGCAGGTCCAGAAGTGCTCCCCGCGATCAACGAACGATTTTTGAAAAATACCAAGGCTGAATACACCCATACCTACAACACGTTGATGGCGCTACGCTTCCATGGTGAAGAGACGGATGTCATTCCACGTGAACGGTTGCTTGAGTCGGTGCGGCTCTTGTTGGATCATCCCGACTTTGCCGACCAGGTCATCCCTGATCTGGCCCGCTGGGATGATTGGGAGATTCTGGATCGTCTCGTTGCCATGTTCCACAGTGCCGATGATCGGAGCTTTGTGCGACAACCTATTGTCACCTACTTGATCGTCGCAAGCGAACAGGAGGGCGACGTCGGTACCCGTGCGAAGAACGCGCTCAAAGAACTGGAATCGCTGGATCCCGAAGCGGTCGAGCGAGCCCGCAGCTTGATGGCCTTCGGCTACTTGGGAAGGTCGAGGCCAGCCGGAGACAGCACCAATTACACCCGCCAGGGCGATCCCGAAAAAGAGGCTTCGTCCGATCCTGCCAGCCCCGCCGCAGGCAATGCCGGACAGGAGAACTCCCAGGAGCCAGGTTCCGGAGAAGCGACCCGTCCGACAGGTACGGATACCGACGTCGCCGATATTCCCGATCCAGCCGATCCCCAGTTTAACGCCGGCATTACCCCCACGACCACGGTAGCGCTTCAGGAAGATACCCCGCAAAAAGAAGCCAGCCCAAATCGTGCGCGACCCTCCGAAGCGAAGCCAGCCACCCCTGAGGGGACTGACACGACTGCCACCGTGGCGGCAACTGCCTCCACACCCATCACCGATCCCGAGCCACCGTCAAGCGTGACTACAAGCCGTGAGCTTGACACACCCGCACCTCCAAACAGGACGATGATCCTTGCTGTTCCCCTCTTGGCAGGGGTCTTACTGATGGGATTGTTTTGGCTGATCTTGAAAAGTGGATCCGCGTGACCTGAGATTGCTGCATGTTAGAATAATGGAGGTGTGCCGCGATCCTGGCAACCCGCCTGATTGGAATTGCCACATCCTGAAAGGTACAAGGATCAGGCGTTGCGTCGCTCCTTAAGGGTGGTCTGAACTCGGAAAAATTTAGCGACAGGTAAACAGGAAAACTCCAACAAGAACTGAAGGGTTAACGAACGACCCGTGGCACGAGCCGTTGAATCGTGACCACGTAGCAGCACGTTTTTCGAGATACCAACCACCCCAGGGCCAGGAGATCGTCAGGGCTAAATCCTTTTCGTGTCAACGAACAAAATCATGTCCACAATTGTCTCCATGTCATCGACCTCGCTTGACGAAGGTGATTCTCCGGAACGGCTCAATCGCCATACGGCGCTTGAGTACCGTGCCCTACACACAGGTGCCGTCGCCGGCTTGATACTTGGTATCGCATCGGTCTTTACCCTGGCAATTGCCACCAGCAGCTTAGAAGCTTGTTTAATGGTATGCCCGATTCCCTTGATCGCGATGTTTATTTCCCTCCGGGCGTGGCTGCAAATCCGCCGGCATAGTGACCAATACACGGGACGCCCCCTCGCCATCGCCGGGTTCGTGCTGGCTACCTTCTTTCTTGTGACTGGAGTCGGCTACGGTAGCTACGTGTATGCGACAGAAGTTCCCGAAGGTTACACACGCATAACGTTCGGGAAAATGAAACCGAATCAAATCGAAGAGCGCGGCAGAAAGCCCATTCCTGATGATCTAGCTGCACTGCAAGGCCAAAAGATCTTCATCAAGGGTTACATTCGCCCCGATTCACTGGCAGTGCGGAAAAACGCTAAAGCTTTTCTCTTGGTACGAGACAATAATCAATGTTGCTTTGGCGATTTTTCCAAGATCAAATACCACGATCAAATCCAAGTTGATTTGCAGGGCCCGTTGACCGTGGACTATTCGACCGGGATTTTTCGCATAGGCGGTACCCTGCACATTCATCCGGAGAATCTGTTGCGCGGACCGGGGACTCCCGTGTTTTCACTGGTAGCCGATTATGCAAAATAGGCTCCGGGCGATTCCGGAATTGGCGATGGCCTGCCCGAAGCAATTCGTCTCCATCCCACATCCGACTCAATCCGACGTCAGCTACCATGCCATTTTCTCGCAGAGTCAACTGTCTAGGCCTTACACTGCTCATAGTCGTTCTCGGGACGATTTCTGGATGCGGATCGACTGCGATTACGACTGCCAACGGCGCCGCCAGCCGGGTCGCACCAACAGTTTTGGACGATGAAGCTTCCCCCCGCTCAACCAACGAAAGTCCTGCTCCAGGTAAGATGAACCCCGCACCAGCCGCGAAACCTGAAACTGCTCCACCGGGAACCGCAACCGAAAGTGCAACCGTTGAAGTACCGGCTGCTTCGACACGTTTGGTCGACAAAACGTTCGACGACATCAAATTCGATATTGCACCCGATGCACCATTTGAACGTTCGTTACTTACGCCAGAAATAGAAGCGCTCGCTGGCCAGCGGATTCGCATTCGTGGCTACATTCTGCCAACGGCACAAAAACGCGGGATCAAGCAATTTGTCCTGGTGCGCGATAACCAGGAGTGTTGTTTTGGACCTGGTGCTGCACTTTACGATTGTATTCTCATAAGAATGCAACCAGGGAAGACGGCCAAATTCTCGATCCGGCCAGTGGCCGTCGTCGGCAAATTTGAAATCCAAGAATTCAAAGGGCCAGATGGCCGGCATCTGGCGATCTTTCAAATGCGTGGCGAAGAGGTCAAGTGACCTGTCGGTTTGTTGTGGCGACAGCAAGTGCCAGGCAGAAACGAATCACCATGCCGGGAGATTTCGCTAGCCGTTCCCGCCGGAATACAGGTTGCCCGGACAACCGGTCAAAAAGATCACCTTCGGTACTTCTGGTTATGCAAATTGTAACGGCGAAGAGGACCCACTTAGGACGGCTCGGGCCGCGGAGGGATCTTTTTTCAGTTGTCACGTGCAGCCTGCCTGCCTGGCCGAACCACGGGGCTCAGGATCCCCTGCCGCTGCAACCCCAGTTCGCCTCAGGCCGCGTTCCTGGCGTGGGGGTGGGCAGTTTTGGGGTGTCGAACGGGCGCTCGTCTCGTTCGCGTCTGGAGCCCTCTCGGACTACCACAGTTGCCACTGGTCAAAGGTCAACACGTAGATGCCCAACAGCAGGTTGGTTATCGCATGGGCTGCCACGCAATCCCAAATGTTCTTGGTGCGTATTAGCAGCCAGGTAACCATTCCGAACCATGCCAGAGAGGCAAAGATCTCGCCGAGGTGGGCCAGGGCTGGAAATCCAGTGCCCATTAGAATGGCCATGCCGGTGGCGGTTCCGATCGGGACGTTCCACCAATCAGGAGCCACGACAAACCGCATCAAAAATGCCCGATAGAACATTTCCTCAATAATCGGTACGAGCAGTACCAGTCCTGTAAAACGTATTGCGAGAAACAGACAGGCCCAAACGGGCGTTGCCGCAAGCTGCTGGAGCGGGTTGTAGGCAGGCCGCTCTCCCAGTTCAAGCCATTGGTCGAGGCCCACTAAAGCCAAGAGTTTGGATTCCAACTGCAGACGGCAGAGGCCAACCCAAACGAAAATGCCCACAACTCCAATGACCAGTGCAAGCGGTGAAACCCGAAGCGGAAAAACTCGGTATGCAGGCCAGACAAACAGGAGTACAGAAGCTGTTAAGAGGATTTTCACCGTGTAAACAATCGGATAATTCTCGTAGTAGATGGTCACGCCGAAAATATTCCGGCTACCGGCTGCCCGCTCCATCTGCTGGCGGGCCTGGAGGGCTTCCGGATCCATCACTTCGCTTTCTGAAATTGGTTCCGGCTGAGACGGTTCACACGTTTGGACGAGCATGTACACCACCAACGGCAGCACAAATGGCAGCCAGCGGTAGCGCTCAAACAGGTGTGAAAGCCGATATTCAGGAACGGTCGTGGTATCTGCGGCTGCCATTGGGGGATAATTCAGAGAAATTAACAAATTTGGGTGTGGCTTCGATGATCCAGCGGTGTATTATAAAAGCTAGGTTGTTGGTTGGCGGGTTGCCATCGCGGTGACCCTGTATCTTAAAGGCGCCTCCCTCACGATAGCTGGGCGGGGCGCAGACGGGCGAAATTGACTTTGGAGATCCATCCGATGAACACCTCGCTGTAATCTGCCGGGAGGAGCCACCTCCCCTGCGATCGCACCGTGCGTGGTTTCTGATGGTGGCATACGCTCGGGCTCCCCGATACAGTTCGTGGTGCGTTTGCGCAGACTTTGCTGCCCGATCGCTGGTGGTTCGCCTAACACAGGTTCACGCAGCGTAAAGTTGACCAAAGATTCACCCAACCCAACCTGAACGGCCTGATTGAAAATTTTCACAAACACCCTGAACCGGGGAACTCCGGTTTTGTAAGTAGTTGCAACCGAGCGACGAACTGTCCCACCGGACAGAAGAAGATTTGAGACAAAGAGATGAACCTGTACAATCTAAGAAATATTGGCATATCCGCCCATATTGATTCTGGCAAAACGACGCTGAGCGAGCGGATTTTGTTCTACGCCGGGCGAATCTACAAAATGGAAGACGTCCGTGGTGGTGGCGACGGTGCCACGATGGACCATATGGAGCTTGAAAAAGAGCGCGGTATTACGATCACCAGCGCGGCCACAACGGTCGACTGGAAGGGGCACACCATCAATCTGATTGATACGCCTGGCCACGTTGACTTTACGGTTGAAGTCGAGCGGAGCCTGCGTGTTCTTGACGGTGCTGTGCTCGTGTTGTGTGCGGTTGGTGGTGTGCAGTCCCAATCGATGACCGTTGACCGGCAAATGAAACGCTACCATGTGCCACGTTTGGCGTTTATCAACAAAATGGACCGAACCGGAGCCAACCCTGTATCGGTTGTTGAGCAGGTTCGCGAAAAGCTTGGCTGCGATGCCGTTTTGATGCAAATCCCGATTGGCAAAGAAGCCAACTTTGAGGGGATTGTCGATCTGATCACAATGAAGGCAGTTTATTTCGATGGCAAATATGGCGAAGTGATCCGCGAAGATGAAGTGCCAGCCGAACTGGCCGACGAGGCTAATGCTGCGCGATCCCAAATGCTGGAAGCGTTGTCGATATACAGCGACGAATTGATGGAATTTTTACTGGCGGAAGAAGATGTTCCGGAGCAACTAATCCACCGGGTAATCGGGGAGGCAACCCGTCAGCAGGATCTGACTCCCGTCTACATGGGAACTGCATACCGCAACAAAGGTGTGCAACCCCTGTTGGATGCCATTACACGCTACCTTCCTTCCCCGTTGGACCGCGAGGTCACGGCCAATAATCCGATGGAGGAAGGCAAGAAACTCTTGCTTGAAACCAACCCTGACAGACCTTTTGTGGGTATGGCTTTCAAGATTGTCGACGACGAGTTTGGTCAACTCACCTACATACGGATTTACCAGGGTACCATTCAAAAAGGTGCACAATACTTCAATCAGCGAACTGGCAAGAAGGATCGCTTTAGCCGAATTGTTCGCATGCATGCCGACAAGCGCGAAGAGGTGAATGCTGCATCGGCGGGCGATATTGTGGCCATCATGGGAATCGAATGTGCCACTGGGGATACCTATTCGGCAAAGCCAAAGTATTGCACGCTGGAAAATATGTTCGTGGCTGATCCGGTCATCAAAATGTCCATCAATCCGCTTTTCCGGGACAATGTCGATAAACTCATCAAGGCGCTTCAGCGATTCCGAAAAGAAGACCCGACCTTTCAAGTCGCGACTGATGAAGAAACGGGGGAAATGATCATCTCAGGTATGGGTGAGTTGCACTTGGAAGTCTATGTCGAGCGGATTCGCCGTGAATACGGTGTCGAAGTTGAAGTGGGGGCTCCCAAAGTCAGTTATCGGGAGTCGGTCACCAAGACTGTCGCTTTTGACCACAAACGCAAGAAACAAACTGGCGGATCAGGCCAGTACGGTCATATCGTGGGCGTGTTGAGTCCCTTGACCGACGAAGAAAAAGAAGAGGTCGACGGAGACTTACTGTTTATTGATAACGTTACAGGAGGCCGGATCCCCAAACAGTACATTCCCAGCATCGAAAAGGGAATTCGCAACATGATGGCCAAGGGCCCCGTGGCAGGTTTTCCAGTTGTCGCGCTCAAGATGGAATTGAATGACGGTAGCTATCATGATGTCGATAGCTCCGACATGGCGTTCATGCTTACCGCGCAGCAGTGCTTTCGTGAAGTCTTTCCCAAAATGAAACCGGTGCTGCTTGAGCCAGTGATGCTGATGGAAATCGAGGTTCCGGAAGCGTTTCAGGGAAACGTCGCGGCCAATCTTTTCAGCCGTCGTGGAATCGTTAATTCCACCAATGTTCAAGCGGGAATTTGTACCATCATAGCTAACGTCCCCCTGGCAGAGAACTTTGGGTATGCAACCGATTTACGCAGTCTCACCCAGGGGCAGGGTACCTTCATCATGGAACTTTTCAAGTACCGACCCGTACCGGCCAACATTCAGGCCGAGGTGATCGCAGAGCGGAAGGCTGAATTGCAACCCGCCTGATTGCGCGCTGCCCTCTGGCGATCAAGACGTCCATGCATGGCCCGGTTAGGACAAGCTCTGATGACCGACAAGGCAATTATGGCTCACGGAATCGCAGGCCGATTGTTTCCAAACGGGAAAGCCCGCATCCCTGCTTAGCGATCGAACCCTTTTTAGTGATCGAACCATTTTTGGACGAGATGCACCGTGGCAGCACGGCCTGCTCGGGCAATGGAAGTTGTAAGCGGTATTTCTTTTGGACAAACGGCAACGCAGTTTTGCGCGTTTCCACAAATTTGAATACCGCCGGGCGCAGTGAGGGATTCTATCCGCTCGCCAGAATCTGATTTGCCCGTTTCGTGGGAGTTGAAGAGTATGGCCTGACTGATCGCTGCAGCACCGAGAAATCCCTTGTCGAAATCTCCAAGTTTTCTTTGTTTGAATTGTTCCTCGCTTTCCCCCACCCGTTGCTGCGGCTCAATTTTCTGGTATTGGGGGCAAGCCTCCAGACAGCAACCGCAGGTCATACATTCAGCTAGCGGATAACGACGTTGCTGTGACTTTTGAGACTCTTTTGGTCCTGGACCACGATCGGTGTAATCATCAACTGGGACCCAGCCTTTAATCCGTTGCAATGCACGGAACATCCGTTCGCGGTTTACTACCAGATCACGCAATACGGGAAACTTCGACATGGGACGCAATTCGATTTCCTCGGGGTGCTCGGCCAGAAGAGTATCGATCAGTGCACTGCAAGCTTGTTGCGTCCGCCCATTGACGAGCATTGTACAAGAACCACACACTTCCTCGAGGCAATTGCACTCCCAAGCGACGGGAGTGGTCTTGTTGCCCGCAGCATTGGTTGCCGAAGCCGCGATCTTCTGCAACACGCTGATAACGTTCAAATTCGGTTCGTACGCAATGCGATGCCGCTCCCAACGGCTAGGCTGGCCGGGGCCATTTTGACGAAGCACACGAACATCAAAGGTTGACGGCCCACGATCCTTGGAAGGTACCACCATCTTGTGCAGACCTCTTTGCTTGGCGTTCGCCAGGGCAACTGTGACAATCTTTCGCCAGGGCAACTGTGACAATCTGTTGAAAGGGAGTTTCAGGGGATTGTAGGCCGAAAACAGATCATCTCCAAGACAACAAAACATACTTTACGGAGAGCAGGCGTCGCCCTTTGGCACCCAGTCCATCTGCCGGCAACTCTTTTTGACCAACTGCAACAGGGTCGAGTTCCCGCCATCGGACTCACGACCTGCAAGGGTCATGCCCAGAACGGGATTTTAGCTGGAGGTGCTGGCTGGTGTGGCCGGCATTGCAGCTTTCGTTTTCTGCTGTTGATCAATTCGGTGACGCCACGTTTCCTCAATAATGTTTCCACCGACGATTCCGTACAATCGGGGGCGCGGTGGAATCAGCGTCGTATCGACTTCTTCGTAGGACAACTCTGGTTCGCCATCTCGGTCAAAGGTTGCGATAGTGGTCTTGAGCCACTTACGGTTCTTTTCTGCGAAGGCGTCGCACCAGGCGTCGGCCTGACGTTGTCTCTCGGCAGGATCTTCGGCTTCGACACCAACCATCTCAAATTCAGGTTTGTAGTGAGCACCACGGCACTCGTCGCGGGCAAGGGCACCCTTGACGATTGCTTTGGCGATCCAAAACATATCGATCAATGCTCTGGTGAACACGACGTTTTGGTTGGTCCAGTTGCCTGTATCAGAAAGGGCGCATCGTTTGGCGCGCTCAGCGAGGTCGCAAATAGAGCCGTAGGCAGAGTCAAGGGATTTGTTGTCGCGGACAACGAGGGCCGCTTCCTGCATCGTTTCACCCAATTGGTGGTGGATGTGATACGGGTTTTCGTCCCCGCCCGAGCGGCGCAAGAACGCTTTGTGTTCCTTTTCCTTGATTGCCCGCCGGTCCCGGTGCAGCAGATCGTACTTTTCATCGTGGGTCGAATCGGGCAGTGACTCAATCATATTTTTCACGCACGGTCCGACGAAAAGCCCAGTGAAGATACACGAGAGCAGCGAATTGGCTCCGAGCCGATTGGCACCGTGGTAGAGATAGTCACACTCACCAATTGCGTAGAGGCCCGGAATATTCGTCTGCTGGTTCCGGATCGAGCCGGCAACCAGACCACCTTCGCTTGTCCGTTCATAGTCTGCCCAAATCCCCCCCATGGAGTAATGCATAGCCGGAAATATTTTCATCGGAACTTCGCGGGGGTCAACTCCCTGGAACTTCTGGTAAATATGCAGGATTCCACCAAGTTTTTGATCAAGCTCCTCCCGTGGAATATGGGTTAAATCAAGATACACGCACTGCTTGTTCGCCTCGACACTCAAACCTTCATTGACACAAACGTTGTAGATTTCCCGGGTCGCGATGTCACGTGGTACCAGATTTCCGTATTCGGGGTACCTTTCCTCGAGAAAATAGTAGCGTTCTTCGTCCGGGATTGAATTCGGTTCACGTTGATCCTGGGGTTTGCGTGAGACCCACACGCGGCCACCTTCTCCACGAGCACTCTCACTCATCAGCCGGCACTTGTCGGAACCGGGAATGGTTGTGGGATGGACCTGGATAAACTCTCCGTTGGCATATCTGGCACCAGCCTGAAGGGTACGGCTGACGGCGCTCCCGGTGCAGGCCATCGACATGGTGCTCCGCCCGTAGACCAGACCACATCCCCCGCTAGCAATAATGACTGCGTTAGCCGGAAACGCGCGAATCTCCATGGAAATAAGGTTCTGAGCGACGGCGCCACGGCACCTGCCATGGTCGTCCAGGACGGGGCCCAGGTAATCCCATCCCTCATACATTTCGACCAGCCCCTCGCTGCACCGGCGTCTTACTTGTTCATCCAATGCGTAGAGGAGTTGTTGTCCGGTCGTGGCTCCAGCAAATGCAGTGCGTTTGAACAAGGTCCCGCCAAAGCGACGGTGATCTCGAAAGCCTTCGGTGGTGCGATTAAACGGTACCCCAAGCCGGTCCATCAAATCGATGATGTGGGGAGCCGCATAAACCATTTCTTTGACGGGGGGTTGATGTTGTAAGAAATCGCCCCCGTAGACCGTGTCATCGAAGTGAAGCCATTCGTCGTCTCCCTGATGGCGTGTGGTTGCGTTGACACTATTGATACCGCCCTGAGCACACACGCTATGGGACCTTTTGACCGGCGTGAGACTCATGCAATCGACCTGAATCCCGAGTTCTGCCAGCTTCATGGTGGCTGCCAGACCGGACAAGCCACCACCAACGACTAAGACACGCTGTTGGGCCATGAATAAGATTCTTTCTTGATGTGGTTGGGATGATTTTTTAACTACCGATCTGGTTTCCTGTTGTTGCGCGCGACTTGGTCTTTGTCGCCAGATTTGGGAGTTCCCCGTTTGCCGTCCTGCGGCTTGATTTCTCTAGATTCAAGACGATGTTCGTACATCTGTTTTTCAATGGCAATCGCATCCTGGAGCTTTTCACCATGCCCAACGTCCCACATTCCCCACAAGGCGCCCAGTCCTACGAAGGCTAATACGAGTCCAAATCCGAAGCAAACTTTAAGTGCCCAGTTTTGCGATCGAGGAGTGGACCATACACCCCACGTGATCCCCATCGTCCAGATGCCATTGGCCAGGTGATAAACGCAGGCCAGGATGCCGATTGCGTAGAGGATCACCACAACCGGGCTTTGCAACACCAAACCAGCACTCGAAGCCGCGGCGTACGGATCGAACTCGGCGCCTCCAAAGGGTTTGGCGACCTCCCGGATCCACAACTCGAAATGGAACCAGCCGTTCATCTGAAACACGTGCCACATGATGAACAGAAAGGCGATCATTCCAGTCCAGCGCTGCAGGGTATAGCGCCAATTCGCCGCATAGCGATACTCGTTTTGGTTGGGAAGGGCGCCAGCGACAATCACCACTCCTATGACGGCGTGGAACAGAATTGGCAGGAAAATAAACACCCACTCAACAACCGGCAGCAAGGAACCAAGGCTGTCAATTTGGTAGACGTTGTGCTGGAATGCGGCTGGACCGTCGAGCACGCTTGCATTGGTCGCCAGGTGGAATACCAAGAACGCGCCAACCGGGACAAGCCCCGTGAGCGAATGTAAACGTCGGATCAAGAATTCGTGCCGTACTAAAAAAGAAGGGGACAAAGCCTCCACACCAGACTCCTTCCTCTGCCAATCAAGGGGAAAATATGCCTTTCAGACCGTGCGCCATCAAGCCATCCGCCCGGGAGAGAAACCTCTCACCGTCAACAATGTAGGATGTGCGCGTGTGAAGTGGCAAGAAGGTTGGCAGAAATCTGTACGGAAAGCTGGCGGGCTGGCCCCACACCCGATCCCCATATTTGACCCAGGCACCGACCGGGGTCAGACCGCCGCGTCTCGATCCCACCCGGGCGGCGGTTGAGCAAGAAATCTGTTTGCGGTCAGCCGGAGATTGCGACCCCACCGGAGATGTAGCCCAGGGCGGCACACCGCCGCCCAGAACTCAGCTCGACGGGCTGTTTTGGGCCTCAGTTGCAGGTTTGGGCTGCTTGTCTGAGTTGTCGTTAGCGTCCAATTGGTCGGCGATGCGGCGGTGCTCGTCAGCCTGCTCGTTCTTGCCGAGTCTGGCCATCGTAGCAGAAAGGTGGCGGTGAGCATCCGCGTGTTGCTTGTCGAACTCAACCGCATTGGCGAACGATTTCGAGGCAAGCTTGGAATCACCCATCTGGCCGTAAGCCAGTCCTCGTCGGAAGTAATGCTCGGCCTCGCTTGGTTCCAGGCGGATTGCCTCGTTGAAGTCATCGATGGCTTTTTCAAAATCGGCCAACTGCATGTAGGCCAACCCCCGATTGACGTAGGCAGGCGTATAGCGATCACTCTGGGCGATCGCCTCACTGTAGGCCTGAATGGCCTCGTGCAGCTTGCCGATACCCGTGTAGGAATACCCTTGCCAGAGGTGGGCACGCGGATCGTTAAAGTCAATCGATGCAGCCTCTTCAAAATCTGAAATGGCCAAATCATCTTCGTCGATGTAGTGGAAACAGATTCCTCGCCGAAAATAAGATTCTCCCAATTCTGGATTCAGAGAGATTGCCTCGGAAAACGATGTAATCGCGTCGCCAATTTCACCAAGTAGTCGCTCAGCAACACCTTGAGTGTGGTAAACTGCGGCCTTTGCGGGGGTGGCCTCGGGAGTTTCGGGAAGCAGTTTCACGAGTGTCGTGCAATCGGTAATCGCGTCCTGGTACGTCTGCTTCCGCAGTTCTTCGTCGCCGGTTGTTTTGCCCAACTCGATATGAATGGCAGCTTTGGTCAGGTAACCCTGTACAAAAGGCATGTTATCTTCTTCCGGTTTAAACAATTTGATCGAGTCCAGGACGGCCTGGAGTGCTGGAACATATTGCTCGGCCTGCATCAGAGTTGCTCCCAGAACGAAGTGTGACTCGTGATCATCAGGATCCAGTTCAATCGATTTCTGGATGTCGACCAAAGCCTTGTCCAATTTGCCTTGGTTGGCATAGCCTTGCCCGCGGAGCCGATAGGCCTCCGGGTTTTCTTCGTTCATCTTGATGGCCCGATCCATCAGCTTGACACCCTGGGAGGCTCCTCCAAGCAGAATCATCGCCTTTCCCAGGCCGAAAACGGCGTCGTAGTTCGACCGGTCTTCTTCGATGGCGGCCTGAAAATCTGGCAGCGAGAGCTCAACAGCGCCCAATTCCTGGTAGACCTTTCCACGCCCCACCAAGGCCTCCACAAACTTCGGATTCTTGTCAAGGGCTTCCTTGTAGTCTTTCAGGGCCGAGTCATAGTCCTCGATTTCGGCAAACGCAAGGGCGCGGGCGGCGTAGCCGTTCGGGGCATAGGGAATCTTTTGAATGGCTTCGGTAAACGCGGCAATGGCTTCTTCAGGTTTGCCCTCTTCGAGGTGAGTTTGACCTGCCTTCATGGCCTGTTCATACTCGGCGGCAATGTCTTGTTGACCCCCTGAGACCTGAGCCTGGGCCACTGACCCGCTGAGTAAATAAACGGACACGAGAACAAGGCTGAGACTGATCGTGGAAAATGGTGTCAACAATCGGAGAAAACTCATGGTTTTTGCCTCGGGCAGCGGGATCGAACGCAGAATGCCCAGCCAGGGACTGGGGCACATGTAAAACTGGGGCACATGTAAAACTGGGGCACATGTAAAACTGGGGCACATGTAAACTCGCCGAGCAATCAAGCGACGGGCATTCCGCTCGGATCTCTACTGGATCGTACCACGCTGTTGAAATCGAGCCCGTCGAATGGGGCAGTCCCGCAGAGAAAACTCCGGCACATCATGCCGGTCCTAATGGTCATACGGGCCTCGCCACGGCAAGGTTCGCAAAAGACTGGGACACCGGATTCCAGGGAGATTGGGAATCTGGAATGACTGGGAAACCAAAACCAGGGATTCTTGGTAGAAATTCAGGAGTGGCCCTGTTTTTCCTGAATGGAGGTGTCCGTTCCGAGCGTTCTACAGGCGTGGCGCCTTCTTCGGCTTGACATCGCTCTTGCCAGCCAGGGCAAAACGGCTGTATCGCTTGCCGGTCCGGTTGTATTCCGTGGCGAATGCTTCGGCATCCTCTGGCGTGAAAGGACGGTCAAGGGTTCGCTTGAACTTTTGGTATTCGTAAAGATGAACGACGTAATTCGGTTCTGGCTTGGGCCTGCCATATTCGTCGAGATCATCATCCTCCGCCAAATCTCTCTCTTTAGCGTCCGATTCCGGCTCGGGAACCGGTTCATCATTGGAAGTTTTTCGCTTGCGGCTCCCCGATGCTTTCGAAGCAGCTGCATCCGACTTTGCAGGAGCCTCCGCTTTGGCGTCAATGTCATCAGCGTTGCCAGCGTCATCAGCGTCGTTCTCACGGTTGTCTACCTCGTCATGGTCATCCTTCACGTCGTATTCGTTGTCGTCCACGAGGTCGAATTCTTCGTTAAAAAGATCGTCGTCGTTGTCGGTGGCCATTGAGGGACGCCCTGCGTTCGGTTCGAGTTTAAGGTTGTCAAATTCAAAAAATACGGGAATGTTGGGAGTTGAAGCATTTCAAACCGTTTAGCACTGCCGTTTAGTATTGAATGAATTGGTGGGTCCGTCAACGGGCCCGGAAGCCAAGCGGTACCGCTGGTTGGTGACCGCCGCCCCGACTTGATTTTCTGTAACAGGCCCTGGCACGGCATTGGACACCAGCCGACCGAGTCTTGTGGGCACCTTGCCCCTTTTATGAATGGCAACGGATCGAGCGATCTTGCGGCTGGGCGTACTGCCCTAACTCATCATCCAAGGGTAGCGGTACGGCGATTGCCTGGCTATCCAAGCACAGCCCGAGCCACCGTCGCCTATTCAGAGAACCGGCGGCGGTTCGTTTCGGGCCACGTCGATCGCCTTGGTAAGCGTGGCATCATCAACTACCGTCTCAAGGATACTATTGTCGACCTTGACGAAGCTCACGTCGCTTTGGGTAATGTCTTCGACGCCACGATAACCGGCGGCGTATTCTTTGTTTCCGTTGACTTGGCCAGAGATCGCCTGCGTAGCACGACGTGTGTCGATATCGGGATGCACTCCGAACTTGCTGATCGGACGATCGTGGGGCGAAAAGAACTTGGCAGTCGTCAAGCGAATTCCAGTGCCGGCATGACCTAGCGAGAAAATACCCTGAACTGAGCCCTTGCCGTAGGAGCGGCTACCGATGATCTTACCTCGCTTGGTGTCTTTGATGGCTGCGGCAAAAATCTCACTGGCGCTGGCACTGTCTCCGTCGATCAAAACGACCAAGGGTACCCGCCAAGTGCCCCCACGATGAGCACGATAGTCAAATGTCTCGGCATGGCTGCGTCCGCGTGTCGAAACGATTCGCCCGCTGGCAACGAACTTGTCAACCAGTTCGACACTTGCCGTGAGCAGCCCTCCCGGGTTGCCGCGCAGGTCAATGACCAGACTTTTCATTCCCTGGCGGTGAAGTTCCCAAAGGGCTGACTCCATGTCGGCGGCAGTCGCCTTCTGGAACGCTGGGATCTTGATGTATGCAACCCCGCTGGATGGATCCACGATTCCGACGTCTTCCAGGCTGGGGACATCGACGTGCTCGCGTCGCACTGTGATCGTTTTGGAAAACTGGCCAGTGCGTTCAATCGTGATACGGACGAAACTGCCTTCCACGCCCGTCAACAAGCCGGCAGCTTCGTCTGTCGACAGCTCGCTGGTTTTCTGCCCGTCAACTGCAACAATTCGGTCCCCTTCAAGAATCCCGCTTCGTTTAGCGGGACTTCCTGGAATGACATGGACAATCAACAGCGCGCCATCATCCGCCTTGAGCTCAACACCCAAGCCGACAAAGTTGCCTTCAATTTGTGAGTAAACGTCGCGCAGCTGATCGGCGGTCAAGAATGCCGAGTAACTGTCCAGCCCGTCAGCTGCTGCCGCTATAAATTCCATCAGTACTGCCGATTCGCTTAGTCCAGTTCGGTAACCGACAAGACGGGCGATTTCCGCAGCTTTCGTCGAGGCGTCGTGCGACGTCTGGATACCTGAGCGGACTGTTATTTGGCGTATCTCGCGATGTATCCGCGCCAGCTGATCCTGGTTGGTGCTGAGATGGTGTAGGCTGCAAAACTCGCGATCTGCCAGGGCGATTTCCAGAGATCGCACACCCCGATACACCAGTTTTTTCCAGGGAGGTACCTCAAAATAATGCGTATCGATCTTGCTCAAAAGTTCACTGTACATCTCCAACGCTTGGTTCGCGTTGAGGGTCTCGACCGACCGCCTAAAGCTGCGGTCGTCAAGCCGACGGTCAAAGCTGTAATGGAGGCGGGCATTGTCGAACCGTTGCTGCAGAGCATGCTGCCCCGGATGGTTTCGCAAAGCCTCTTCGTAATGGGCTAACGCGTCGCCCCAGGAGCCATCCGCTTCAAGAGATCGACCTTGGTCCAGAATATTGCTGACAACCTTGGGAGCCAATCCGTCAGACGCCTGAACCGTCCCCGCGTCTGATACCTGAGCATCAGAATAAGCAGAATTGCTGGCCAACAGCACGGTGGCTACCAGGATCGCGAAACTTCGCTTCATTAATTCAAACCCAAACGTCATGCGTTCATTCCGTGACACGTGAGAGGTGGCTTTCGCGCTGTTTTAACACACTTGGCCGGCTAGCGGGGTTAACCAACCGATTGTAACGGTTCGACCGGGTAACCGGATTTGGGCCAAGAGGGTCCAGCATGGGGGACACCGTGAATATAGATCACGAATGCGCGCGAGTCAAAGAACTACAACACACTTTCTCGCGAGCGCGCCATGCACTTGTTACAAGCGGTGCAAACTGATACAGGCTGTAACGTTTGGTTGGACAACGACGCAAAAAAGTTCCGCAATGATTCTTTGAGTCAACCCGTTTTGACCGTTTACACGCCTCGCGTGTCGCCATGGTTCGGGATGCCGGTCAGCCTTGTCATTACCACAACTGGCCAGCTAACGTGGGCGAGCGTTTTGCGGGGCGGGCTTGCGAGCCATACAATCTTTAAAGCCATAGAATGCAGCGTCGTGCCATTCACTGACTGAGAATTCATTTTCCCAGCGCCGAATTAAAGGCGTTGTGCCAGTTCCGACCTTAGTTACGTAATCGCAACTCAAACGGTTCCGTCAAATGACGCAAGAATATCGACAAAGCGATTCACGGTCCCTTTGCCGCGCCGATGCCACCGGAAAAACCGGGCCGAACCACTTCACCTCGACCTCGGTTTTGGCCAAATCCAGCCGCAAAAAAAACCGTCACCCCTTCGTTGTTCCGGTCCCGGGTGGAGGGGGGGGAGGACGGTGGCCCGGGGCAGTACATTGAAAGGGGTGACGGGAGATGCTATCGTGACGCGCTCTGTTCCGCGGGGCATGTGCAGAATTGATTGGGCGCGCCAGAAGCACCTGGCACTACCGCTGCGGGGGGGGGGGTAGATTCCGGCAGTGCCTTGGTCACTCGTTTTTCTCATTCCCAATTTCTACGTGATGATGCCCAGGAAGGTTCGGTTTCTTGGCTCGTTTCCGCCCTTTTTTGACCGGCGGGACCGACAGAAACCACTCATTTTTCAGCTTCCCGCTCCTGCCCCGGGGCGACCCACTTTGCTCAGGAAGAAGCGATGTCGAACCCACAGATTCAAAATGCTCTGATTAGTGTTAGTGACAAGACGGGGCTCACCGAGTTCGCCAGAGGACTCGCGGCAGCCGGGATTACGATCTACGCCAGCGGGGGAACACGCCGCCACCTGGAGGCCGCCGGCATCCCGGTCCAGGAAGTTGCTGCTTATACCGGATTTCCCGAGATGATGGATGGACGGATCAAAACCCTGCATCCGAAAATCCATGGTGGGATCCTGGGACGCACCGATCACCGGGAAGACTTGGACGCCATGGCAGCACATGGCGTTGTTCCCTTCGGGCTGGTCGTGGTCAACCTCTATCCGTTCGAATCAACGATTTCACGGCCGGGCGTGAGCCCTGCCGAGGCGATCGAGCAGATCGACATTGGGGGACCCACCCTCGTTCGCGGGGCCGCCAAGAACCATGCCTACGTGGCCATCGCCAGTTCGCCTTCCCAGTACCCGGCAATCCGCACCGAAATCGAATCGCATGGTGGTGTTAGCGATGCCTTGCGTCGCGAGTTGGCAGGAGCGGCTTTTGCGCACATGGCTACTTACGATGCCGCTATTGCCAGCTATTTTGCCCGGCCGGGTACAGGCAACGCCGACAAACCCTCAACAGATTGCTTTGAACGTAGGCTGAGCCTGACGGCCACGCACCGGGTAACCCTCCGCTATGGCGAAAACCCTCATCAGTCGGCAGCACTTTACGCGTCGATCGATGCCGATCCCAACAGTCTGGTTCGGGCTGAGCAGCTCAACGGCAAGGAGCTTTCCTATAACAATTTGCTCGATTTGGATGCGGCGCTGGCAGCCGCCTGGTCTCTGCCGACGCCAAGTGTCGTCGTTTTGAAACACAACAACCCATGCGGTGCTGCGACCGCCCCGACACTCGGTACGGCAACCCAGAAGGCGTGGGATGGCGATCCAGCCAGTGCCTTTGGATCGATCCTCGGCTTCAATGCGCCAGTTGACGTGGCGGCTGCGGAATGCCTTGCCGAGCCAGGCAAGTTTGTCGAGGCGATCATTGCCCCCAATTTCGAACCAGCGGCCTTGGAGATTCTTACAACCAAGCCAAAATGGCGGACCAATGTCCGGTTGCTTAAAGTGGGGGAAGTCGATCCGGGCGCAGGGACTCTTCAAATACGGTCCATCTCTGGGGGTTACCTTGTCCAGCAAGCCGATGATCATGCCGACGAGGTGTCGGACTGGCAACAGCCTACCGAGCAACAGGCTACCGAAGAGCAGTTGGCAAACTTGAAGTTTGCCTGGGCAATATGTCGACATGTGAAATCGAATGCGATTGTGCTCGTCAAAGACTGCGGATTGGTGGGCGTTGGAGCCGGTCAAATGAGCCGTGTCGATTCCGTCGAAATCGCAATTCGCAAAGCTGGTGAGCGAAGCTCGGGGGCCGTGCTTGCTTCGGACGCATTTTTTCCTTTCGACGATTCGATTCATATTGCGGCTCGGGCTGGCATCGTCGCGGTGGTTCAACCTGGCGGATCACGACGCGATGACGAAGTGATCACCGCATGCGACGAACATGGTTTGCCAATGCTGTTGACCGGACAGCGACATTTTCGGCATTGATTGGGTCATGTTCGGCGCGAAGCCAAATTTCGATCTGGCCTGCAGAGCGACAAGAGGGCTTCCCGCGGGGCACAATCGTTGCTTTTCCCACAGCGGTTGCTTTTCCTGCAGCGACAGAAATTGGCATCCTGCGTCCCCAACCGTTCTCCCCTGAGCGGGGACTCGGTAACGTTCAGCGGCAGGAAAAAACTGGCTCACACCCATCGCGTACGCTTTCCTTGTGCCAGATTCTGTCCGGCATGCAAGTCCCCGCGTCAACCTGCAATGCTGGGTCTCTCTTTCCAGAATTCGGTTGCCTGTTGAAAAGCAAAGGCTAATTGCAGGACCCCGAAGTCGTCATGATGTCTTCCCGCGATTTGAACACCCACCGGTCGTCCGTCAGGGGTGAATCCGCAGGGGACTGAAATCGCAGGCCACTTCCTCCGCGGGGCGCCGTGGACGGGTTTGTGCTGGGGGTCGATTTCTTCGCCCCCTGGCTGGAGACGATCCAACAGAGTCCGCTCTGGAGTGAGCTGTTGGAAGTCGCCGCTGCGGATTCCGCAGACGCACCTGCCACGGGCCCTTTGCTCAAACCGTATTGCGACGCGCTGCAGGACCTTTGCAGCAGACTCGCGCTGTCGGCAGTCCAGCGTAGCGACCTGGATCATGCGCTGGGCCAGTTTGCCGAGGAGACGCTGCTGGCCGTGCGGTCGTCGTCTCCCGAAGAAGACCTGGCAACGGCCAGTTTTGCGGGCGGGTATGAGACCACACTCGGTGTGATCCGGAAGACACTGGAAGCGGCTCTGGTCAGCTGCTTTACCTCGCTGCTGGACGAACGGGTGGTCACCTACAAGCAACAGAACCAGCTCCCGCTCGACAACCCCCGCATCGCGGTGATCGTCCAATAGCAGATCGCCAGCGAGGCCAGTGGGGTGGCGTTTTCGTTGAACCCGCAGAACAACGCCTACGACGAAGCGGTGATCAACGCCAACTTCGGTCTGGGTGAAACGGTGGTGACGGGCCAGGTCACGCCCGACACGTACGCCGTCGACAAGGTCGCGCAGGAAATCCTCGACCGCCAGGTGGCCGCCAAGGCGCACGCGGTGTGGCTGCGATCCGACGGGGGGACCGAGCAGCGTCCCAACAATCACCCCGACGCGCCAGCACTGACCGACGCGCAGGCCCTCCAAGTGGCTGCCTTGGCCGAATCGGTCGAGTCCCATGTCGGCCACCCTGTTGACATCGAGTGGGCGTTCTACAATGGCACCCTCTACCCGCTGCAATCCCGACCGATCACGACCTGGCTGCCGCTGTTCTTCGAGATGTGCACGGCACCCGGTGATCCCAAGCGGCTCTATCTGGATCTGATTGTGCTCACACAGGGAATGGACGCGGTTAAGGGGGGCAGGTCAACACGATCGATGATAACGACGGACTCTGACCGCAGACTTGCGTTTTGGCGAATTTTGGTGATCGCCTTCAACTCGATTTGCAAAATGTCGGTATTCTCTGCGTTGTTGTGCTTTAGAAGGGGACCGAATTTGCTGTTGCCATTGAGGGCAATCGGTCCAGAAGAGCAAAATCGGTCCACACGGCTCGGCTTGCTCATGGTCTTGCAGCGTGAGATAATTGACAGTCAGGTAGTTGCTGACGTGGAATGTGGAATGCTGACGTGGAACCTGTAAAAATATTCTCGCCTGCATGACTACCCCGAAAGACCTCAAGCTCTTGCCCGCCCTTACCGTATGATACCTCACGTCACACTCCGAGTTCTCGATGGCGCCGACCGCGGGCGGGCCTATCATAATCTACCCACACCCGTCACAATCGGTCGCGAAGAAGGTAATTCGGTTCGGCTTAATGATGAGCGAATTAGCCGATTCCATGTCAAGATTCAGGAAGACCAGGAAAAACTGGTTTTAACGGACCTGGAAAGCACCAACGGCACGCGGGTTAACGGTGAGGAGACACAACTGCGGATTTTACGTTATGGCGATGTAATTTCCGTCGGGCGCTCGGTATTGCTATACGGAACTCGGGACCAGATTGCGGTCCGACTGGATGAACTTCGCGGCGACGGTATTCCTCCTACCGAGGGAATCGATACCGATCAGCTCGCTGCGCAGTTGGAATCGTCATCGCTTGATTTTGAACTGCAGTGGGGTGCCTCGGAGAACCTTCAAAGTACATTGCACATACCGCTACCTCCAGAATTGCCCCAACGGCTGACTCCGGGGCAGGCAGCCCAGGTTTCGGAACTGCTGGAGTATATTCATTTGCGGACACGCACCCTGATCCAGTCAGTGGTGTTCTCCGAATCGAGCCAGGACGTCCGCTTTAACTTTGGCCAGTGGCAAGAACTCCTCGACATCCAGGCTCAATTGGCCGGATATCTTCGCAAAATTGGCGAACCGGACACGCAATAGCTGAGCGTCGCCTGGCGGGATTCCAATCACGCAACCGAGCGTTCCGGTTGGCCCACAGCAAACATCAATCGGGTGCCCTTCCAATTGCTATGGGTGGGCCGCGCGGTAGAATAGCAGTTCCGCCAGTTTGGTGTACGTTTGTTCCGTAATGGGAAGGAGCCGTTGTGAGTGCCCGTTCGTTCGCGCATCTGCATTGTCATAGCCACTACAGTTTGTTGGATGGAGCCAGTCCCATCGAGGAATTAGTTGCTCGAGCCAAAGCACTCGGCATGAACGCCTTGTCGCTGACCGATCATGGCAACCTCTATGGAGCACTTGAGTTTTACCAATCGTGTCGCAACCAGGGATTAAACCCGATTGTGGGCTATGAGGCCTACATTGCCCCTGAAAGTCGGTTCAACAAAACCAGTGGCACCAAGGACTCGTCGTACCATCTGACATTGCTGGCTCAGAATCGGACCGGATTCGAAAACCTCTTGCAGTTGTCGAGTAAGGCGTTTCTGGAAGGCTTCTACCACAAGCCGCGGATTGATCGTAACTTGCTACAGGAACACAACGAGGGTCTGATTTGTTTGAGCGGCTGTGTTTCCGGCGAATTGAGTCGCACCCTGCTGGCCGGCAACTCAGCAGATGAGGCCCGCGCACAGGGTGCCGAGATTGCCAGTTGGTTCCACAAACTTTTCGGGGACCGTTACTTCATTGAAATCCAAGACAACGGCCTTGACATCCAGAAAGCGGCGCTGGAACTTTCAGTCGATTTAGCCCACCACATGGGTTTGCCGCTGGTTGCCACTTGCGATTGCCACTACATCCTCCGCGAGGATGCCGAAGCCCAGGACGTGCTGCTCTGTATCAACACCGGCAAGTTTCGCACGGATACGAACCGAATGAAGATGGAGGGTGACCAGTTCTACCTGCGTAGTCCGGAGGAAATGTACGCAACCTTCCACGGCCTGGAGGAAACGGTTGCCCGCAGCCAGCAGATTGCCGACAGCGTAGATCTTGATCTCAATCTCGACCAACGGCACTTTCCTACATTTACACCGCCGGAAGCGAAATCACCCGCTGGGTACTTGAGGGAACTTTGCATCGACGGCCTGAAGAAGCGTTACTGCGATATCCCGCAGCGGTGGCAGCACGAAGACCCCGATTCAGGCGAACTGGCAGAGGGGGTCGTTGTTCGACTCAATCGCGAGTTGCATGTCATCGAGAAGTTGGGGTTCGCCGACTATTTTCTCATTGTTTGGGACTTTGTCCGCTACGCGGTTGAACAACACATTCCTTGTACGGCCCGCGGATCGGGGGTTGGATCACTGGTTTGTCATGCCCTCGACCTTAGTCACGTGTGCCCGCTGAAATATGATCTCTTGTTTGAGCGGTTTCTCGATGAGAGCCGTCGCGAGGCCCCTGATATCGATATTGATTTCTGTAAGGAACGCCGGGGCGAAGTGATTCAATACGTCAAAGATAAATATGGTGCCGCGAACGTCGCCCAGATTGGTACCTTTGGCACGTTAGCAGCACGCGCGGCTATTCGCGATGTCGGGCGTGCTCTCGGCATGCCGATTTGGCGCGTTGACCAGATCGTGGCTATGTTTCCGGAACAACTGGGCATGACGCTCGATGATGCCCTCACTAATAGTATGGAACTTGGAAAAACTTATGCTGAAGATGGGGAAGTCCGTGAACTGATAGACCTTGCCCGCAACATTGAGGGCCTCGCTCGCAACGTTGGTACGCATGCAGCAGCGGTCGTCATTGCCGAAAAACCAATCGACCAATACGTTCCCGTGCAGCGAGTTAAGGGCAAAACAGAAGTTATCACGCAGTGGGCTATGGGAGATGTAGAACGAGCCGGCCTGCTGAAAATGGATTTCCTTGGTCTTCGAAACCTGACAATTCTGGCCAAAAGTATCGATCTTGTGGAACAGTCGACCGGTAAACGGATCGATCCCTACAAGTTCCCACTCGATGATCCGGAAACTTTTGCCCTTTTCTGCCGCGGTGAAACCAAGGGTATTTTCCAGTTCGAAAGTGGCGGAATCCGTGATTTGTTGCAACGCATGCGACCTGACAGCTTCTCGGACATCATCGCGACCAATGCCCTCTACCGGCCAGGTCCGCTAGAGGGCGGAATGGTCGATGAGTATATCGACGTCAAACGTGGCCGAAAGCAGGCTGAATACCCGCATCCGGTCATGGAAGACGTGTTGGGTGAAACGCATGGGGTGATGGTTTACCAAGAACAGGTCATGCGTATTCTCAATCGCCTTGGTGGTATCCAGTTGGCCAACGCTTATACATGTATCAAAGCCATTAGCAAGAAGAAACTAGCGGACATTGCCAAGTTTCGCGAACAGTTTATTTCAGGCTCCCAGGAGAAAGGTCTCGACAAGTCAAAGGCTGAAAAGTTGTTCAATCTGATCGAAAAGTTTGCCGGCTACGGATTTAATAAATCGCATTCGACTTCCTATGCTTTGATTGCTTACATGACTGGTTATTTGAAAGCTCACCATCCAGTTGAATTCATGGCGGCCTTGTTGTCGGGTGATATTCCTGGTCGCAATTTCAAGAATAAGGATTCGCTCGTTGAACATTTGGAGGACTGTCGTCGGATGGGCATCGAAGTCATGCCGCCAAGTGTGCAGGAATCTATCACCGATTTTGTCGTGCAAGATACCAAAATACTGTTCGGTCTCAGTGCGATTAAAGGATGTGGCGGCAACGCTGCAAATGCCATCGTTGCCGCTCGCAAAAAAGGAGGACCGTTTTCAAGCCTCTTTGATTTTTGTGAGCGGGTCAATCCGCAGAATTGTAATCGAGCGGCGATCGAAACGCTCATCAAGGCCGGTACCTTTGACCCACTCAGCCAGCAGCGGGCTGGGCTCCTGGCAGGAGTCGAACGGGCGATGCAATGTGGCGCTGCCGTGTTAACCGATCGCCGGAGTGGACAAAAGAGCCTTTTCGATGAAGTCGACGACGCGGAACCCGAAGATGCCAACCTCCCTCTGCCCGATGTGCCTCCGTTCGATGAAAAACAAAAACTCACCCTGGAAAAAGAAGTCCTCGGCTTCTATCTCTCAGGCCACCCGCTCGCCGAACACGAAGTGTTGCTGCGCACGTTTTGTTCCCACACCAGTAACCAGTTGGCCAGCCTCCCGCATCGTACAGAGGTTTTGGTGGGAGGCCTGTTGGCCGCAATCAAATTCTCACATACCAAGAACCCGCGACCTGGGGTACCTTGCAAGTATGCAATGTGGGATCTGGAAGATCTTGACGGCATCGTGCGGTGTATCTTGTGGCCAGAGCAATTCGCTGAATTTGGTGACCTGGTTCAGGCTGACTGCATCCTCACGCTGCGCGGGTCTATTGACCGTCGCCCCGGCGCCGAAGAGACCAACCTCATCGTCAATGAATTAATCCCATTGAAAGACCTTCCTGCGAGATTCACCAGCGGTGCAATCATTCGGCTCCGGGAAGACGTTCACGGAACCAACGGGCTGGAAAAACTTCACGAGATTGTGCGCGGGTATCCGGGCAACAAACCACTGAAAATCCGCCTCGACCTCTCCGATGGCAGTAACGTCACGTTTGATTGCCCTAGCCATTGCGTTGAAATCAACCCGGAGTTGCGGCAACGCCTCAATGAGCTGGCCGGGCCAGGTAACTTTCGACTGATCGCATCACAACCCCATCCGATCGGACGAACACCCAAGCGGCGACGAGCCTATTCGGGAACCTGATGTATGGAGCTTGGACCAATGGGCCCAAAACGTACATGCGTCATGTTCCCCACTCCAAGGAGATCTTTCGATGGCGGTCAACGTTGCGATACCACGGGTCTTTCGACTTAACCTTAAAAAATAGCTGGTCAACTCATGTCTCAGATCAAACGCATCCTGGTAACTGGGGGAGCTGGATTTCTCGGCTCCCATCTCTGTGAACGACTCGTCGCGGACGGGCATGATGTCATTTGCCTCGACAACTTTTTCACCAGTCAAAAGTCGAATCTGATTCACTTGATCGACCACTCGAATTTTGAACTGATTCGGCATGATATAACGCGCGAAATCTTTCTGGAAGTCGACGAAATCTTCAATCTTGCCTGCCCAGCCGCGCCAGGCCATTACCAGTTTAATCCCATTAAAACGATGAAAACGTCAGTCATGGGGGCGATCAATATGCTCGGTATGGCGCGACGGTGCCAGGCAAAAATACTCCAGGCTTCGACCAGCGAAGTCTACGGCGACCCGCAAGTCCACCCCCAACCAGAAGACTATCGTGGCTCGGTCAATCCCATCGGACCACGGGCCTGTTATGACGAGGGCAAGCGGGCTGCGGAAACACTTTTCATGGATTACTATCGGTCAAATGGCATTAACATTCGGATTGTGCGTATTTTCAATACCTTCGGTCCGCGGATGCATCCATTTGACGGTCGCGTTATCTCGAACTTCATTCGTCAAGCACTTCGCGGAGAGGAGATTACCCTCTTCGGCGATGGGACACAAACCCGCTCCTTCTGTTACCGCGATGATCTCGTCGAGGGTATGATGCGGATGATGAATGGTCCTGACGAGTTCATCGGGCCGGTAAACCTCGGCAATCCTACCGAGTTCTCAATTCATGAATTGGCCCAGATCATCATTGAACTCACCGGTGCAAAGTCAAGAATCGTCTATCAACCTCTTCCCGAAGATGATCCCCAGCGTCGACAGCCAGAGATTTCCTTAGCCAAGCAAAGGCTTGGATGGGAGCCCGTCGTTCCGCTTCGCGCGGGATTGGAAACAACGATCGAGTGGTTTAGCCAAGTGGATTGGAACGATTACCGAGCACCAACACCGAATCATTGACCTCAGTAAACCAATGCGAAATGCCTGTTGGTAGACAAAGCTACGCGGTTGCTACGACCCGTATGTGACGGGTTCCCTCACCGTTCAATAGAGGCCGAGGGGCTTCATCCGAATCCTTCCGCAGGTACGGTCAACTAGTGCCTGACAAGCTGTATGAGCCTCAAGCGGAATAAGTTGAACAGCCAAAGTCCCACGATCGCCCCACAGACGTCCGCCACCCAGTCCCCAAAACTGCAGTGGCGACTGACGAACGATTGCAGGATTTCGTCGATGGCCCCATAGGCCGCCATCACGATCGCCAGCATAGCATAGTGACGCAAGCATAGCTCACCGAATTGACATTCGGAATTCAATGCGATCAGGAGGGCCAGTATACAAAAAGCGACAAAATGTAATATCTTGTCGAAACCCTGATCGGGAAGATCTGGTAATTGAGTAGGAACATGGGTGCTGACGAACATAGTGCCCCAATAACCGAGCAGGATCATTAGCCAAACCCGGGATGATAATTGCAGTCTCATACGCATTCGCCAATATGTGAATTGCAGGTTAAGCCTATACCACTCCGCAATATCTTTTGCGTGATACAAACCAGGGACAATTTCTCTATGGATTGTACGAACCATGAACCGATGATGCGACACGCATTAGCCGAGGCCGAGGCAGCCCTGGCCGAGGATGAAGTTCCTGTCGGTGCCGTTATTGTTTGGCATGGCCGGGTTATTGCCGCTGCACATAATCAGCGGGAAATGCTCAATGATCCCACGGCTCACGCAGAAATTCTTGCGATTACCCAAGCTGCGACAGCGATTGGAAATTGGCGACTCGATAATTGCACATTGTTCGTAACGCTCGAGCCTTGCCCGATGTGTGCCGGCGCGATTGTTCAAGCAAGAATTCCACATGTGGTTTTCGGCGCCGCCGATCCGAAGGCAGGCGCTGTTGAGTCTTTGTTCACACTTCTTGACGATGCACGGCTCAATCACCGTGCCAAAGTTGTCGGCGGTATTCTGGCCGATCCTTGCGGCGAAATTCTCTCCCGATTCTTTCAACGCAAGCGGAAGGAAAGTGGAAATTAATTGTCGGCAAAAAGAAGCGAAGCTGGTGAACTCTGCAAAATAGTATACATGGCTAAATGGTCATCTCGCAAAGCTAAATGGTCATCTCGCAAAACACTCTCTCCCAGACTCTACTCTTCGAACCAAATCGACCTGCGGGCAGTGGCCCGTGCCAATGCAAGGTTCAAAATGAACAAGCAGTGGTGCGGCATTGTAACCCGCGCAAAAGAGTGGCCGCCGGCGGGTCAGGCCGGTGGCCAAAGGGACGCTCGCGGCTAACGAGCAACGGGTGTTTTCCAGTCGCACATCATTGCCCCACCACGGACAGGTCGTAGACCAACTTGGGTGGTGGCAGGTGCGAAGCAATCACAGAAAATGCCTCCAATACCTGTTCTTCCATTTGCGGAATCGGTGTGCCACCTGGCACGCTAATGCACAAACCACTACCGGCAAAGGCAATTGCCGCCATCAGTTCACGATCGGCACCTTGACCGACAGCCATCGTATGAATCGTGATACCGCATTTGATTGACTCGGTCGCTTCCCAAAAAGCATATTGTTTCTTCTTGTTGTTCGTCGTGTAGTTGGCATTGCCATCACCATCGTAATCGGTCCAGTCTTTCCATTTAAATTTCTCCGGCAAGCTCCAATCTTCCGGTTTCTGATTGGTTTGACCGTCGGTCATCACGATCATCGTAGGCTTGGCGCCTGGTCGGGCAAATCCTTGGTCGTCGAAATTGTCATCCTCACCGACGAGCAACTCCCGCGCGTGGAGGATGCCATCGCCCATGGCGGTCCAGGAACCATATTCCCCCGCCTGGTGGTGCCGTTGAATTGCATCGATCATGTGGTACTGGTCGGTGACGGGATTTTGTGCAATGTCGACATCGATTTCGCCATCATAAAAAGTGGTCTGCGTGACCGCCCAGCGACCGTAGCCAACCAGGCCAACTTCGTCGCCAAAGTCAAGATCGCGGAGGTAGTTGAGGAACAGTGATGCTCCTTCCTTGACGGCGTGAAATGGATAATGGGGCGTGCGCCAAAGGTCTTCGGACTGGAACCAATCAAAACGCTTTTCCTGTAAAAAGTCGACTAGTGTGCGGTAGCCGTAGTGGTTGCGATACGGTCCACCCAGGTTTTTCACGTGGTTGATGTAGTCATACCACAGCTTGTCGCTCTGTTTATTGGTCGGTTTTGGTTTAGGCGAACCATCCTGGTACCGCCCTGCTTGTGGGAATGAATGCTTACGAGTGCCATCCGGGTTGTTTTGACGCAGCTTGAGATTTTTAAAGATGCGTCTTGTTCTGGTGTCCGAACCGATGGTTTTCCCAGCGTATGAATCCAATTCACCAAAACCGGCAGCAGAGAACTTGTTGATCGACGTGCCGGGCCACTTCAGATCGGCATCGACGAGGGCATCCCATATCGCGTCAAGTTGGTCTTCGACCGCAGCCAATCCCAGGCTGCCGATCGACTTTAAAGAACTGTCGTCGTTCATCGAGCCGGAGAAGTCGCAGACCAGCACCAAGTCGCGGGCTTCGACAAAAGCAGTCGACGAGGTTATCAAGGGAGCACTGTCGTGGCCGACCGCCCAACCAAATACCAGTTTGAGTGCACCATCTGGCCTGGTCGTATCGGCGTTTGTGTGGCAGGCGACAACCCGAACCGCGTTGAACGGTACCTCCCCCCAGGCGATACTCCAATCGCTACTCTCTTGGTTATAGACGCGTTTACCGAAGTACACATCGGCATGCTCTACGTACACACCGTTGGCAACACTCGTCTGCACCGCCACGGCGCGGGCCGCAGCAGCAAATGATCCCGAACCGGTGTCGGGAGGATTCCCCTCCTGCCTGGCCGCCCGGACAGCCGCTGAAATTTCGGTTGCTGCGGCCAGTGCGGCAGCGTCTACCGCATTCTGCATTTGCGTTTTTGTGAGCACAATGCGGCCAGTGTCGACTGCGAGAGCCATGAAGCCAAACAAGGCGACCATTAGAAACCCGGTTAACACGACCACGATCCCCTGGCGACATTTCCTGCCACCCGGGTGTAGCCTCCACGTTTTCGCATGTTGCGCAGTCATGACTTGCGTCTCCCGAGTCTGTCAATTGGGTTATTCAGTGATGGTGGCCATCCCGTTGCGAAAAACAAGCTTGGAAGTGAGCGTAAAACCATCACCGTCAGCGACCGGTGTAAAACTCATGGGTAAATAATCAACCAACACGTGAACTTCGAAGAACCTGAACTCGTTGTTGGGATCTTCAAGGTCAAAGTCGGCATCAGGATCCTCGTGGTCCTTGACTGCAACCGTCACATCTTGAGAATCGATCCCGTTTGATGCCAGGAACGTTTTCACGTCATTGACGAGTTTGCTATGGGAGGTTTCCCCCGGCTTGAGCAATCCTTCTTTGTCGAGAGTTGCAAAACGGGCTCCTTCCCGCGCGGCTGTTTCAAGCAGGTTTTGAACGTCGAAGATGGCTGTCAGTTCAACCATGCCCAGCGTCATTGCCATCAGCACAGGGGCCACGATGGCGAGTTCGACAGCAACCGCACCGTCGCGCGAGTTTGATTGTTGCAAGTCGGGCCGAACGGATACAAAACCGAGTCGATTTGGGTGCGATCGTAGTTTTGATTTCATCACGGTGATTGTCGCCGCAGGATGAGGTTATTCATGTCGCATGAAAGCCTGGCCAGCCAACTCAACTCCATGCAGGAACGGCCCGATCAGGGGCAAATTGACCGGCAAAATAGCCACCTCCTGGTACGGAACTTTTACCCGAACCACAAACAATTGCCGAGTTTCAGCTTCCCTTAATTCCAAGTCCGGTAGTTCTTCGACGCCATCGCCGCTTGTGGGGGGAGTCCCATCATCGAATGCGTCGGCATTCTTGACAAATACCTGCACGTGCATCGGATTGACCGCGCTACCCAGCAATTCCTCAACGCGGTGCTGAACCATCTGTGTGCTGGTCCCTTCGACGGAACCAATCCGGGCACCATCTCGGCATGCACTCCGAATTGTGTTGTTGATCATCATCGCGTGCCCTAATTCCAACAACACAAAAATAAACAACAAGTAAACCGGCATGACCAGCGCAGCTTCAATAGCTGTCGATCCTTGTCGGGCAACCTTGTAGCAACAATGCGGAAAAAGCTGGCGCATGGCGGAGGAATGCCCTGTGAAACGGATGGACAATCCAGCCTCACAACGACAATTTACCTGGTGTCACGAGGGCGAAAAGGTTGGAGAAAAAAATGAGATGAGCGTTGGTTGCGAACCAGGGGAAGGTCGAAAGTTGGTTCACGAGTGGACGGAAATGAGCTTCCCGCTACTGCAACCGTAGGTCACGTTTGCCTGGCAGGATGAAAAAAACACCCCAACTCCAAAATCAACCAAACGGCCCGGGGGTGTGACAGATTGTCCCGTGCAAACCTCACAGATAGAAGAAACAATCCTCCTGTGCGCCACCTACAACTGGGGACGCCTGTTCAGGCAGAGTCACAACTGCAAAGAGAAAGTCAAACGACAATCCCACGTGGTGCGACCGCTACCAGGAAAACAGACTTTGCTGTCCAAAATGCCGTTCCCGCTGTCTCGAGAACGATCACAGCAGCTACTACAACACCTTCGGACGTGTGATGGCTGCCGTCACGCTAGTCATCCGGTACACGGCCAAGCCAGTATCAGGAAATTCCCTTGTTTGAAGCGATTCAAAGTATCCCCGAAAAGAACTGGAGTGCAACCATTTGCAGCGAGTGTGCAAGACACGAATTTGGTGAGTATTGTGGCAGAATCAACTCGGCAAGAAAAATATTCGTAACCGTGCCGAACTTGCCGTTTCTGAAAGCCTGTTCTGCGTCGTTGAGTATCGGCACTGTGAAGAAAACCTACCGTCGATACTCCAGGCCAGTAGTCAGCCCTTGAGCCCAAAAATCCGTTTCTCGGTACGATTTATCCCCCCCATTATCTGGCCGAATGACATTGCTCCAATACAAAAACGTGTACCCAATGTTGAAATCGAGATTCTCTGCCAGCTTGTAAGAAAGACGAAGCCCCAACTCCGGGAGAACGCTCAGGTCGTTATCATGTCCTGTGTTCCAATCATGGCGGGTATTACCGATCGCCAGTTTGGACAGCAGATCCATTTCCCAACGACGGTAAACCCATTCCCAATTGTAACCAAGTTCTGGACCAATGAAATCATTGTCGGTGTTATCGTGAAGTTGTTCCTGAAGGTCAGCGTACCTCAAGCCAAACGTCATATCGACACGACGAGTACCGTACCCACGATGTCGAAAAGACCTTGATCCACAAAAATGACCTGCTGAACCGCCATACCCACCGCAACAAGACCGCCGCCCTGCGTCAATGCAAGACAGATTGTGCACCAGGCGAAGACCGCTGGAGACAAACTGGCTGTTGACTGATTTCGAGTCCGGGACATTCTCGGAGGTAGAACCAAAGGTCAAGTAATCACCTTCAACCGCCCACAACCCGCAAGGGTCGAGAAAGCGTCCAAAAGTAGCTCTGCCACCACTACGATGTTTGTGCAACAACTGGGATTCAGTGCTGGTATTTTCCATTCCGTCGAATCGCCACAGCAAATATTCACCGCGCAGGTAGTAGCGTCCACGAGCGCCAGGGGCACACCCCTCGGGTCGACAACCGCAATCGAAGACCCCCGCCAGGAGCCCTCGATCGCGGTATCGATAAGAGCAGCCATCGCAACCGCCGTCGCACGATCCGCAACACTGACTACAGCTGTAGGAATCTTCGCTCGGTTCGTCGATGTACACGGGTTCGACATCAGCAGGAAGTTCTTCTGCAACCCAATCAGGTCGGTTATCGGTTACCGCCAGCCCCGGTTCTACTTCTTCTTCATAACTTAACCGTTTGAAGAAGGTGTCGGACTGGGTTGCTGCGGTGTCGAGGGGTGAAGTTACCCTCTGAATTCCAGTTGGCACAGCTGGGCTGTCGGGCAACTGCAATTGGGAAGCCAGCAAGGTTCGTCCCGTATCGTGCTGTACGATGACCACCTGGTCGATATATGGTTCAAGCTGGATACCGTCCACCGGTTCGACATAGCGATGAATCGTACCGGATTGGTCAGTCAAAGCGTACTTTGGCAGCCCGTCGGTTGGTTTGGGATTGTGGATCAGCCGGGCCCGCTGTGCGGTCAGCACTTCCGCCAGTTGCCCGTTGGGCGACACAACCTGTGGGGCAATTTGGGCTTTGCCACCTGGAACCATGGCAGCCACCCAGAAAACAGCTATCAATCCGACACGTAGTGACTGACGCAATCCGAACATGACGGGCTCTTGTCCTTCAACCTTTGGTAAGTGCATGAACCACCCGCGGATGTTCTCTACGCAAGTCGGGTAGAATGTATACCGGATGAAAAGTGGTCTCTGCAAGGAGCCTGAGGTTTCCCGGTAACCCCTTGGAACGAAAAGTAAACAGATGAGCGATGGGCTTGTAGCAAAGCCCCGCTTGTGGCCACAAGATCAACTTGTGGCCACAAGATCAAAAAGTGGGCTCGCTTATACCGTGTTGGAGAAATTTTTGGCGAAGCTGGCGGGGCAGCGTTGCCTGGGAGGTAACATCTGTTAAGACTTAATTGGTGTTGGTATATCACAAGGTAGCCATCCATGAGTATTTGGCCGCAAGCAGACGACACTCAGGAATTGCTAGCAGGGGTTCGTGCAGGGCAATCCGGTGCAATTGACCGACTGCTCGACCGTCATCGAACGGCAGTGCGCCGGATGGTGTCGATGCGCATCGACCCCCAACTGCAACGCCGTGTCGACGCGAGCGACGTGGTGCAGGAGGTCATGATCGAGGCAAATCGCCGCTTACGAGACTATTTAAAAAATCCGGTCATGCCATTTCATCTTTGGTTGCGGCAAATGGCGAAGGACCGCTTGATTGACGCCCATCGCCGCCATCGCGTTGCTGCCCGACGTAGTCTCGATCGCGAACAGCCTCTGGCTGTTTCGTTGCCAAACGATGACACAACCTACAATCTGGCTGCCCAGCTTTGCGACTCCGAATTGACACCCGCTGCTTCTGCCACGTGGAAAGAACTCGAGCGACGATTTGCCTCCGCTTGTGCCGAACTCGACCCCCAGGATGAAGAAATGGTGTTGATGCGACACTTTGAACAATTGAGCAACTCCGAAGTAGCTCAAGCACTGGACCGTCAGTCCACAGGCCGCAAGCATGCGATATCTGCGGGCGATCCGTCGCCTGAGAACACTGATGGTTGACGAGGATACAGACAATGCCTCATGATCTGATCGCTGGCTAAAACCACAGCCATCCCATACTCGTGCCGACAACCCTGCCTCATTTCTTTCGTTGGACGGTCGGCATTGTTACTTTCCGACAAGTCGTTCATGACCAAGCCAATTCGAGATCAACAACTAGCAAGTCTGCTGGATCAACTCCATCGGGAGGAAAGGAAAGGTCAGCGGATCGACATTGATCGGGTGGCGAGCGAACATCCGGAGTTGGCGCCTGAACTCCGAGAACTCTGGGCAACTGCACAGTTTGTGGGCACTGTCGCAGAGCAAAGCACACCGCCGTTCACTGAAAAATTGAAACCGGTTGGGGCAAGTGAGTTGCCTGACGGCGTGCCAAGCAAACTGGAGGGTTACGAGATCTATGAAGAACTGGGGCGAGGTGGGATGGGGGTGATCTACCGGGCTCGGTAAAAGAGCCTTGACCGCATGGTCGCAGTTAAGTTGATTTTGCGCGGGACGTTGGCTTCGGAGGAGGACCGTCAGCGTTTCCTTGCTGAAGCGACCGCTGCTGCACAACTCGACCACCCCAACATCGTCCCAATTTATGAAGTAGGTGATCACAATGGCCAACTGTTCTTCAGCATGCCTGTGATCGCGGGAAAAACGCTTGCCGAACGACTAGCGGAGGGCCCTATGGCGGGGCGCGAAGCCGCACGACTGGTGATGGAAGTTGCTACGGGCATCGACTTTGCTCACCAACGGGGTATCGTGCATCGCGATCTGAAACCCGCAAATATTCTGATCGACCCCCAGGGAGTGCCGCATGTTTCTGACTTTGGCCTGGCAAAACGCCTGGCCGGGGGCACAAGTTTGACACGCACCGGTGCTGTCCTGGGCACCCCATCGTACATGGCCCCAGAGCAGGCATCGGGGAATCTGGGAGAAATTGGTCCTGCTTGTGATGTCTACAGTTTAGGCACGATTCTTTACGCGTTGACCACTGGACGCCCGCCGTTTCAAGGTCCCTCTGCCGTCGATACCGTGTTAATGTTGTTGGACCAGGAACCGCTCCCGCCGCGGCTCCTAAATCGCAACGCCGATCGCGAACTGGAAATGATCATTCTGCGCTGTTTGCAGAAACCACCCGATTTGCGTTATCGATCTGCGGCCGCGCTCGCCGACGATTTGGCAGCCTATCTCTCGGGAAACCCCATCGCAGCCCGCCGCGGACATCTCTCCCACATTTGGGGGCGGCTATCTCGCGAAACCCATCACGCCGCTGTTCTGGAAAATTGGGGCCTCTTATGGATGTGGCATGCTGTAGTTCTGCTCGCGATTTGCCTGGTTACCAACGCCATGGTTTTAAATCGAGACCGCTGGCCGGTGCTGCAGTCGCCACTGCCCTATCTTCTGTTGTGGGGTGGAGCACTCTCGGTATGGGCACCCACGTTTTGGCGGTTGCGTTATCGGGCTGGGCCGGTGACATCGGTTGAGCGTCGAATTGCCCACGCCTGGGGAGCCAGTATCATATCGGTGATGTTGCTGTTCGTCGTAGAGTCGATACTCGGGTTACCCGTGCTGAAGCTGGCACCTGTTCTGGGACTCATGGGGGGATCGGTTTTCGTCGTCAAAGCCGGCATCCTCAACGGCAGCTTTTACCTGTATGCACTGGCACTCTTCGCCACAAGTCTCGTAATGGCCTGGATGGAGAGAGCCGGGATTGAATACTCAATCACCGTTTTCGGGCTTGTTTCTGCTGCAGCCTACTTCTTGCCTGGCTGGAAATATTACCGGAGATATTACCTCCAGGCGGAGAAGGCGAAGCGAAATTGAGCGCGGCCCAAGAAGAGCCTGAACACGGCGATCAACAATCCGATCGGGGCGCCATGTTGTCCCCACCTACAAAAGGTTCCACCGATAAAAGCTCGACTTGCGTTAAGTCTAGCGCCGTCTCAAGTTGGCCGGATAATAACGTCCCGTATTCGAGAACATGGCGGGGTGCCCTGTGGGATATTGAGTTTCAGAACCGCGCGGGCTTGCAAAAGCCGATTGGGCAGAAATCGCCTGCACGCGCCGTTCCATCTCCATATTCTGCCTTCGCATATCGTCGTTAAAACGCTGCTGTTGAAGCTGTGGTCGTGTAAAGGTTGAATAGTTGGGCAGGACTGCATCGTTTAACGTGTCGACAAAGAGGCTCATGTAAGGGCTCACTGTCGGACGGGACGAAACCGTTGAAAAAGGTTTCTTCCCACGGCTCATGCCAACCCCAAAGCTGGGCGCCCCTCTACCACGCCCCAAGCTGGACTGAGTGGGCGCCGCGCCACGATCCAAACCAATCGTGTTGATACCAACTCGGTTGCGCTGCCCGATTAAGCTCTCCACACCACTAACAGTAAACCCACGGCCGATGCCTCGTGAATAAATCCTGTTCAGTTCCTGCCCGACGACTCCGCCAATATCCGATACGGGACGGTTAATGTCGGCATCGGTTGGACCATTAGAGCTCCGTGGTGTTGATTGAGCGAAACTCAAATTCGCCAGCCCGAGTAAGAAAAACCATACCGAAAACCAACCCATACGAACGCACGACATGTTCGGAACCCTTTTGAGAAAATGATGAAAAGCGTCGCATAACTCTAAAGTAATTTTAGAACTTCATGACGCTCAAGGCAACAAACCCTTTCGGAAAGCGGAACGCCCAACCTTTAGTGTAATGTTGAGAAGCAGATCATGGACACCAGGCTGACTGACTTCAACACTTCTTAGCCGATTCGTTGCCAGCAGAATCGGCGTAACCGGGGGCAACCGCGAAGGCCAACCGATGCCATTTTCGAGCCTGAATCTGTATATACGCCGATTGGCCTGATCTTGTTTCCTTCCCAATACCGACGATATAGTAGACGCCTGTCTACTATATGGGGATATTGCCTGGTTCGTTGGGCAGCAAATCGACCCTGAGTCGTTAAGCAGCCAGACGGTCTACAGCCTGTTCAATGAGAAGGGAATCGTGAACATGGACATTGCCGCGCTATTGCAGACGATTCAACAAAAACGCGATTATGCTGGCCAACTGGAGCACGTCGAGATTTTTCCGGAGCAGGAAGGTTCGTTTAGTGAACCGTTGCAGCCCTTGCATGAAACTACCAGACACTTGCTTGCCCAGCGCAACATCGAGCAATTATATGCTCATCAGGTTTCGGCCCTTGATGCATCGCGACGTGGTCAAGACCTGGTGGTTGTAACAGGAACTGCCAGTGGCAAAACACTGGCCTATAACTTGCCAATCTTGGAAACCATTTTTGCCGATCGGGATGCCCGCGCTCTCTATTTATTTCCAACAAAAGCACTGGCCCAGGATCAATTGAAAGGGTTGCTCGAACTCGTTGCGGACGACGCATCATGGATGTCTGCTGTACGACCTGGCGTTTACGATGGCGATACCCCAACTTCACAGCGCCGCCGAATTCGCAACGAAGCGAACCTTGTTTTGTCAAATCCCGATATGCTTCATGCTGCGATCTTGCCGTATCATCCCAAATGGTCAACGTTCTTTAGTGGCCTGCGTTACATTGTCATCGACGAGGTCCACATGTACCGGGGGATTCTTGGTGCGCATGTTTCGGCTGTGTTACGCCGCCTGCAACGCATCTGCGAACACTACGGTTCTCGACCCCTCTTTCTCGCCACCAGTGCCACTATTGCCAATCCGGGTGAGTTAACCAGTCGCCTGGTAGGGCGGTCGGTGAAAGTCATTGACAATGACGGTGCACCGCGCGGGCGCAAGTATTTCGCTCTGTGGAATCCAACGCCACTCGGGCACGATTCGCTGGCTCGAAGAAGTGCTAATGATGATGCAGTCCATTTACTCGTGGATGCAATGGAGGCTGGCGGTCAAGTGATTGCTTTTACGCGAACTCGCCAGGCAGCTGAGCTTATTCACCGGTATGTCCGGCATCAGCTCACGGAGAATCACTCACCACTAGCCGATTGTGTGCGGGCATATCGGGGAGGTTACTTGCCGAATGAGCGTCGCCAGATGGAACAAGATCTCTTCTCCGGTCGCTTGCGCGGTGTGGCCACGACCAATGCGCTGGAACTCGGTATTGACATTGGTTCGCTTGACATCGCATTGTTGGTGAATTATCCCGGTACCATCGCAAGTTGTTGGCAACAAGCCGGTCGCAGCGGCCGACGGCACGACGAAAGCCTGGCGGTACTCATTGCCAGCAACGATCCGGTCGACCAATACCTATTGCGCAATCCAGCGTACTTTTTTGCCCAGTCGCCTGAACATGCCGTGGTCGATCCCGACAATCCCTACGTGCTGGCCAAGCATCTCAAAGCCGCTGCATTCGAACTGCCATTGACGTCCGATGGCCTGCAGCGGTTTGGTCCCCTCGCAGAACCTCTGGCCGGGGCATTGTCTCATGCCGAAGAACTCACCCAGGTTGCTGGTGATTATTATTTTCCGGGAGGACAAAACCCCGCCGTCGGGATCAGCCTCCGCCATATGAGCGATAATACATTCAGCATCGTTGAGCGAAGTTCCACCGGCGCAACAAGCGACGATCACAATGTGATCGCAAATGTCGATGCAATCAGTGCTCCAGAATTGGTCTATCCCGAGGCCGTCTACCTGCACAACAGCGAAACTTATCTTGTTCGTGAACTCGATCTGAATGGCAAGGTGGCCTATGTCGAGCGTCGCGAAACCGACTACTACACCCAAGCAGTGCTTGAAAGCAACGTATTGATTAAAGCTGAACGCTCTCAAAGCTGCACGTTACCATCGGCAGCGCTCGCCTTCGGTGATGTTGATGTTTCCTGGCAAACAGTGGCTTTTAAAAAGATTAAGTTCACAACCAGGGAAAACGTCGGCTTGGGACCGGTCGACATCCCTGCCCAGAATCTCGAAACAACCGCTTTCTGGCTTTCACCAAATGACGCAGTACGCCGCCAAATGAAACTTGACGGGCTGCGGGCAAGTGAGGGAGTGGTTGGTCTTCGAAACCTGGCTGTTGTCGTTTTACCCCTGGTCGCCATGTGCGACAGTCGTGACTTAGGGGGAGTGGTCGATAGCAAAAACCTTGGTCGCACTACACTGATCGTTTATGATCGCTACCCGGGTGGATTGGGCTACAGCGAAAAAGGCTTCCAGCACATCGGTCAGTTGCTGGAAATCTGTCACGACATGGTCGCCAATTGTCCTTGTGAAGAGGGTTGCCCAAGCTGCATAGGATTGCCGAACCTGCGGCCGGCAATTCACAGTGATCCCGACCTGACCCGAGGACACCCGATTCCAAACAAGCAGGCAACCATCCGACTTCTTGAGTTGGTGATCGAAAAGCAACCAGGTCTGGCCCCGAATGAACCCACCTCGTTGCATGCAACTTGAAATTGTGAAGCCAACTTGTCACGACCCGACCGGTTGTGAAAACTAATTCCAGGAAACCTGTGATGCTCGAAGAATCTCTTCGCCGTCGCCTTGAAGAATTGAACCGAGGTATCTTGCCGACGTCCGCCAGGTCTCCTCAGCGGGTACGACCAAAACCACAGACGACCAGGGCCATTGTCCAGCCCAAACCAGTTAAGTCACTTCCCGGGTTGCTCCGCACTGCTCAGGTCGTAGCCACAGCTTCTGGAGAACATCTGCGAATCCGAATTCCGCTCGAGCGGCTTTGGCCCAATGGGTCCAACCTTGTTCAAACACGGTGTGACGAGCTTCTAAGCAATACCAATTGCCACAACCGGCAAGCGGAATTGGCAACCTTGCTGGAAGCTTTTCCAGAACACGTTGTGCTCATGGACCTGGAGACTTGCGGGTTGGCTGGAGCTGCCTTGTTTCTGATCGGATTGCTACGCAGCGAACGTCAGCAACTGTTCGTTGACCTCTTGCTGGCCCGCAATTACGCAGAGGAACGGTGTGTGTTGGAATCGTTCTGGCAAACCATATCAGAAAATGATGTGCTCGTGACATTCAATGGGAAATCGTTCGACTGGCCAACTGTTTGTGATCGCAGTGAACGATTTCTGCTGTTTCGTCAGTCACGTCGGCCAGAACCCCTGCATGTCGATCTCCTGCATCACGCCCGCCGCCGCTGGAAAAGCATATTGCCCGATTGCCGACTGCAGACAATCGAATCGCAGATTTGTCGCCGACGTCGAATTGATGACTTGCCCAGCCAGAGAATCCCTGCAGCCTATGCCGACTACGTGCGAACTGGCTTCCCCCGGGAGATCGAAGCCATCCTCTACCATAACGCAGTCGACCTGGTCACGTCACTGGACATCGCGATGCGGTTGTCTGGCTAACGCGGTCGGCGGTACACCGTCTGCATCGAACGGATCTTCAATCCTCAACAATCTTGAGGGTCTGAACCCTGGTACATTGGTGCTGCCCTGTTAAGATGGGGCGGTTTTGATTGGGTACTGCTGCGGGGTGTCACGGGCAATCATGGCAAATAAACGGACGAAGTTGCAGGTGCTCGACTCGTTTCGACTTCGTCCAGGCCGAGTGATTGCTGCTAAATATGAGGTTGCTGGATTTCTCGGGGTAGGCTGGGAAGGGGAAGTTTACAAATTACGCGAGTTGAGTACCGACATCGAGCGGGCGGGGAAATTCTTTTTTCCTCACCGCAACCAGCGGGGTAAGACCTTAAGGGCTTATGCCCGAAAGTTACACAAACTTCGCAGTTGTCCTACTTTTAATCCAGTACCACACTAGTGATTCGTTCCAGTTCAATGGTCAGCAGGTGACGTTTCTCGTGTCAGAATACGTCGAAGGTCAGCCACTTTCGAGTTTTATGGTGCAGCAGCCGGGGCGACGAATATCGCCCTTCCAGGGGATGCATCTGCTGCATGCATTGGCTACGGGCATTGAAAGAATCCACCACGTCCGAGAATATCATGGCGATTTACATCCGGAAAATATCATCATCCGGCGTCACGGTATCTCCTTTGATCTCAAGCTGTTAGATCTCTACCACTACGGTCCAGCGACGGCTACCGACATCCATGACGATGTTTGTGATCTGGTTCGCATCTTCTATGATGCTGTAGGTGGAAAAGCTAGGTATTCCAGGCAACCTCCCGAAGTCAAATCGATTTGCCGCGGGTTAAAGCGGTCGCTGATTTTACGGCAATTCCGCACTGCGGGCCAACTACGACACTTCTTGGAAACGATGGACTGGGTATGAGTTTGGTTGAGACCATCCCGTCAACACCCTCCCTTAGCGGAGGTGGGGCCATTTTGGTCCCAACGCTTGGTCAGAGCCTGCTGCTGGCAGTCGATCAGATGCGTCAGCTTGGCTCGTATCAGCTGGCCGGTGGTACCGCTGCAGTTTACACGTGCCGGTCCCCAGGCAAGATAACGCCCAATGAAGACGTCGCAGCATTCGTACCGCGTACCCCCGATCAGGGGGTCCTGATCGTCGCCGATGGTCTAGGTGGACACGCCAATGGAGGACAGGCATCCCGACTGGCGGTCGAACAGGTCGTCAAGTCCCTGGAAAACCTCGACCCGCAGGTTGAAGAGTTGAGACCAGCGATTCTCGATGGCATCGAATCCGCCAATACTGCGGTCTGCGCTTTAGGAAATGGATCGGCATCGACCCTGGCAATCGCCGAGATTCGGTCTGGAGCGGTCCGCACCTATCACGTGGGTGACTCCTCGATTCTACTCATAGGAAGTCGCGGACGCGTCAAGCTTCAAACAATTGCACACTCACCGATTGGTTATGCGGTTGAGTCGGGCATGATTGATGAAGCCGATGCAATTTATCACGAAGATCGGCACATGATATCGAACGTGATTGGGACCAACAATATGCGGATTGAAATCGGATCGCCGATCAGAATGGCGCCGCGCGACAGGCTGGTTCTTGCCAGCGACGGTTTGTTTGACAATTTATTCCCACACGAAATCGTTGAAATGGTGCGGATCGGCCCTGTAAGCCGTGCTGTTGTCCGTTTGGCTGGCGAAGCGATTTCCCGCATGTTAACCGAGTCCGCCAAGGTACCTTCGAAACCGGACGACTTGACAATCATCGGGTTTGGACTGACACGCTGAACCGTTGGCAGCCACAACATCCATCGACCCCGTGGGGTCTCCCGGAGACCTGGTATCCGAGGGTCTCCCGGAGACGTGGCATCCGAAAGGTGCCGACCGTAACAATGTCCACCAGCCTTCGGGGCTCGGCACTTCATGCCTCATGCCAACGCAGCTGGCAATAAGCCTTCCATGGTAAAAGGCTGCGGCTGCACCTGGTCAGGCACAAACCGCAGCCTTTCGTTATGACCAAACTTCCGGTCGATTGCGACGGTGTGGAGTCGCTCGAAGAATGACGCGTCTCGGACTATGCTGCGCACAGCCATGGTATCGACACGGGCCAATCGAAATTGTTGGTCCTCCCGACGGAATAGCGACCGGAAAGTTTGATATCCTCTGTTACATTGTAGCCAAAAACAACTGCTGCGTTACGCTTTAACTGTCGTTCTTCCTATTTGTTTTTCATTGCAAGATTTGTTTTTCATTGCAAGACGAGTGATCTTTGCTACAAACCAATATCGATAAGTTGCATCGGCTGGTTTCGCCTGCAGCTTCAATTGAAATTGCCACTCGACTGCGACAGCATAAAGACGATACAAAGCAATTCTAGTTCACGAAAGACATTTTGCCACCACTTTTGACAATTTTACCGCCTCTTTGACGACGGCAAACTTTGTGCCAGAATGTCACCGCAAACCTCATGCCGTTTGTCAACGAAGACCCGGCACGACTGCCGCAACGCTGGCCTTTTTTTAATTTGAAAGTGGACGTTGCCGCTGGCCATCTTCAGAAGTTCACAACGGTTGCTACCACCAGTCGGTGGACATTCACACGCAAATTACACTAAAAGCGTTGTGGGCACTCGTGTTGAATGCCCCTCGTTACGTCCAGGGAGATGGATTCTGCCAAGGATTCCGCGCTCAAAACAAAATGGGCTTGTAAACGAGTATCCCTTGGTCTACAAGCTAGCTCGATTTTGACGTCCCTGGGAACTCGTCTGGCAATTCGCCCCTGGGACCACCGGGGGGGCATCTCATCTTGGAGGGCTTGTCGAATGTTGGGTTTTCTTCGAACTCAGCGCGAAAAAATCGATGCTGTTCGCACCCCCACTGCGGTATCGTTACTGCTGCTTGCCTGCCTTATGGCCGGAACCCTTGCCTTGCCGAAGCGACCGGAAGGAAAAAAGCTGCACGCTTCCGAGTTGGAACCTCTTGTTCTGCAACCAGTGGCACCCGGTAAGCCGATTAGTCTGCACGACCGTCTGATTATCGGTCTGAAAGCCCGCTTGAATAACGAGCTTCACTTTGTAGACAAAGTCGTCTACCTCGTAGATACGGGCAAACTGCCTGAGACCCTGGTCGATCAGACTTTCTTTTGGGCCCGGCAGAAAACGCACGCAAAGTACATGCGTTCCACCCGCCACCTTCGTCCCATTATTTACTTTCAACCCGCTATGGTAGCTCGCGCCGCCCGGATTGGCGTTAAACTCTAGCGGATAGGATTGGCGTTAAACTCTAGCGGATAGGAAGGTCCTCTACGATTTCTCGTCGAATGCTGCGCTCCGAATCACGTTGTGGCCGGAAGCCCAGGGTGTGCGTGGCCCGGAGGTCCCTGGGACGTCGATATTCCAGCCCATAGTCAGCCAACTGCAGATCGAGTACACTCGGGACTCCGGTGTTTAGTTCATTTCCTCACTTTTCCCCAGTTGGGGCCCGATATGGCTCGTAAAGTCGTCAGTCGCAAAGCAAAACGTGCCGAGATGGATGCGGTCGAAAAGAAAACGAAAAAAAAGGCCCCTACGAAGCGAAAGAGCCGTGTAAAATCTGCTAAAGAAGTTCGTTTGAAGGCCTATTGGGGCGTCTTCAACCAATCGCTTAAACGCGTGGCCTTGTTTGAATTTAACGAGCGAAAGAAAGCCCAGAAAAAGGCTGAAGATCTTTCCGCTGGCAGATCACCCCATTTTGTTCAACCTGTCAAGGAAGCCATCGAGGAGTCGTGAGTCTGGCTATCAAGCGGTGCATCGGATAGCGGCCCGTCATTGGATCGTCGTTCAGCGTCTGCCAAACAACCCTCCAAACATCGGCCTGCTTTTGCGTCGGTCCTGGCGATCGTACTGTACCCCTGGCTTGTAAGGTCGCAGCCCGGTCGTGTCATGCATGTCACCGTAGGGGCTCGTTTTGGAAGGTATTCCCGTGTTCAGCGCCGACACAAATAGCGCTGGTTTGCGTTGTTGCGGCTTGGCGAGGGTATCCCGACTCGCCTCCGAACCAGTCACCTGACGCAACTGAACGTTCGATGATGGGTTGGTATTGATCGTATTTTTGCCACGATCCATTTGGTTCCGCACCGACTGCAGGTGTGGCACAGGCGATCCCTGCTCACTCCCAAATGAGACCTTCAGGGAGTTCTTTGGTATTCTCACCTCTGTGTCATTCGAGGCCGCCTGTTGTGTGACAAAGTGGTTGGTCGCTGTCGCCTGTTCTTTGGACCCGGCAACCCGATTGGTTTGCCGGAACGACCGGGACCCGGCACCGACCGGCAAATCAACATCGTCACCGTAAACGGGATTGTTAAAAGTTACTGCCGTAAGAACCGTACAAACGACCAATACGAATCGGCCTGTTTTGGCCAGGTTACGGTAGATCACGGACATCCGTTGTTTACTTCGTGAGTACATTCTGTTTGTCGCGAGTGCCATAATAACCGTCATGGGGTTAGACATTAGGTTGGTCTGGATCGAATTGAATAAATATCTGGAGTCTAGAACCTTGCTCAAGTTGTCGTATCTGCCACGAGTTGCGGGTTCCGAAACAGATCGGCCTGCTCGTGAAGCTGAGTCCGTACGGTCCCCATTGCATTTGCAATTGAACCTGCCTGGGTTCCAACTGCAACGTTAGGGTACGGAAGTTTGGCATGCCGAGATGGACAACCCATCAACAACTTGGTACCGAATTATCCGTTTGTCTGTCCTTCAGCGTCATGGTCATCCCGCAGCTTCAACCCAGGATCTTGTAATCTTCTGTGATCTCCCGACATCCAATCCGATCGGTCCCGAGTACTGCCAAAGGATCGACGGTCAGCGATACACGGGCTCAAAGGAATTAGGATGAGGCGTTCAAGTCGGGTTCCTAAATCGATCCTTATGGCCGTCACGATTGGAAAGGTACAAAGCACAAATTTGAACTAACTAGCCGTGGAAAACCGTTGGAACCAATCCAATCTTGATATTCAGTTTAGCTGTCGCCCGCGAACGTTTGGCAACTCTGAGAATCAAGTGGGCGTGCAATTGTTAAAACCGAGAAGATTGGCGTCGATCCCGGCAGTAAGTTCCACCAGGGAGATTGCCGCTGCAGTACGGCTCTGCAAGATCGCATCATTCCCCGAGTACTGCCTGAAGCTTCTGTAGTGTTTCCGGCTGACCAAACTGCAGTTTACCGAAACCGGGGAGTGCGCCCAGATTTACCGACAGTTCCTGATGTTCTGGGTAGTTGGTGATGAGCATTACAGGTACATGGGCCGTTTCCGGCTGGCTTTTCATTTGACGAATGATGTCGATGCCGTCGGAGTAGTCGCGATCGAGCTTGCGATTGATAAGTACGAGATCGAATTCTGTGTCTTGTAACGCGCGTAGCGAATCCTCCGGGCCATGGGTTTGGACGATCTCGCAGTCAAAATGTTTATCGAGAAAGACACGAATGGTGGCATGATCGGGTTGGCATTGGCCAACGTCGAGGATTTGCTTCATGGTTTCGTAGCCTGGTCGGTGGAGATGTGGGAAGAAACAAACAGGCATTCCAGTTCATTCCTGCTTTTCGATCGCAAAGAGATGGGTGCGGTTACTGATGTAAAGGACATTTCCCACGACAATCGGCGTGCTGTATACGCTGTTTCCCATGTTGATTTCACCAAAGTAAGGCATCATTTCACCATCTTCGTCCTTCATAGAGACTTCTGGATCGGGAGAATGGCGAAAGACTGCAACATCGCCATCTTCGTCACCGATGTACACCTTATCCTCAACGATGAGAGGGGATCCCCAGGCTTGGGCCATCAGATCGTAGGTCCAATGCGGTTTGCCAGTATTTACATCGAGGCAGTGGAGTAGACCGCTGAAGTCAGCCACATAGAGTACTCCATCCTTGATGGCGACAGTCCCACAACTTCGATGCATTGTTTCTTCGAAGTCGATTTCGCCATCACCGTTTTGATCGTACTCGCTGTAGTGCCAAATGACGGCGGAGTTGGGATTGGCACGGGCAAAGTCGCCATCTTCTTCGACAACCGATTGAATCCGTTTGGCTGGGATAGAAACCTGGGGATCACTGGCATTGAAGGCAAGTTCGGGACTTACGTCACCTCGTTTCGTTGGATCGATGCACCAAAGGTGCCCAATGCCTTCTCCATGTTCTGGATCTTGTCCCACCGCCACATAGACCCTGTCATTACAAATGACAGGGGTGGCAATAATGTTGTTACGAGTGCCGCGCCCTCCAAGAATCCATTTGGATATTTTTGGGTTGGTGTCGAATTTCCAGAGTAGCTTAGACTCTCCCGGAGTTTCTGTTTGACCGTTATCGGTACCGCGAACATCAAAGCTATAGACCCACCCATCCCCTCCGGTATGGATAACTTGTGGAACGCCCCCCAAGATGGCATAGGCCGGGGAAGACCATTGACCGTGCAGGATGTTTGTCCCGGGTGAGGCATCGGTCCACAACAGTTGTCCGGTATTTTTATCGATTGCGATAAAGCTTGGTGCGTCGGGTGCTGGAAGGTTGATGTGCGATTCATCCAACCCGTTCGATGTATTTACCAGCAGGACATTGTCTGCCGCAGTCACCGAGCAGCTACACATATTGTGTTGTGAGACTCCCAACTCGCGCATCATATCGAAGATCCAAACGACATCGGCCTCGTCCTTTGCAGAAAACTCTTCATCCTCGAATGGTCCGTCGTTTTGCCCGTCGTGGAAACCTTCGGTATCGATGCAACGGACCTCCCCGCGGCTGGTAACGAACCAGAGGCGGTCCTCCTCAACCAGTGGGGCACAACAGATTCCCTGCAGAGGCCAATCATGAACACGTCCAGTCTTGAGTTTCTGGCTGCTGTGTTGCCAGAGGAACTTACCTGTTTCCAGATCGAAACAAAGGAGGCATCCCAAGTCCACCTTGGCAGGGTAGCGTTCCAGCCATCCGCCACTATTGTTGGTGCCAACATAGATCTTGCCATCTGCGACAACGGCATTGCCGTAGGACTGTGAACCAAGTTTGGCAACCCATTTGATGTTCTGGGCCTCTGTGGGGTCCCATTCTCCCGTCTTGTAGTCAAAGCTTCCCACGTCCCAGTCCGTGGGGATGTTGAATCCGATTGGCGTGTTATTCCGTGCCGGACCACCACCCCATTGGTTCCAATTAACGGTTGGCGCCGGGTTGGACCGAACACCTGAGGTGGCCGTCTGCGAGGCGTCAACCGGGACACCGGCTTGAAGTTGACTTGCAGCCACACAGGCAGCCAAAAGCATCGAGCTGGTAATAGCGGTTCCAATGAATTGCATTGCAGTCTGTACCGTTGGTTGTTTTGCCATGAAAATGATTCGCGAGGGTAAATAATCAGTTTGGTGTGACCAAGATGTTATCTAGAAGAATCTCTGCATCCTTGGCATTTCCAAACAAGCCAGGACTGCCATTGAGGTTGGGAGCAGGATCGACAAATTCAAGTGTCCAGTCGTCTGGTTCTTTCGCATCGCGAGGCCAAACTTTACCCTGGACCAATGCTTCATGGCCACGTGGTTTGACCCGCATTTTCAACCGGTACCAGGTGTCTGGATTTATTTCGCAGGCCTGCGCCGCCTGAGCTCGTTTGTCATGCGTACACCAACTGTAGAGCCGCACCTCTTGGCTTGCGCCATACAAGGCAAAGGTGTACCGACTGTTAATCAAACCAAGATCACCCTGCCTGATGGCGCCAGCGGCTATCTCTTGTGGAAGTTCCGACAAACTGCCCTGGGAGTTTCCCGCTTCGTTCGTGGGAAGCCTTACGTCTGCCTCGATCGTGTAATTCGACAGGTTGACGGGTCCCATCCACATCCGGCTGCGGGCTCCCAGTTTGGTCGTTGGAGCACCGGGACGGGTGGGCAATTCACTACGCTTCACCATCACACGTTGTTCACCCCAATCACTCAACACGTAACGAACCCGACCTCCCACCCACGTGAGTGGCACGTCATCCAGATCGTCGAAATCAAAAGACCATGGAAGCGGGGGTACAATGCGTACCCGGGCAGACCCCTTTAACTCACCGAGTCGGCATGTGATGAGGCTGCACTGGTGACCGGCATCGGTGGGGGCCGCGTAGCTTCCATCGGGGCCGATCTGGCCTGGCCCATCGATCGAGAACGCAAGCTCGTTGGTTGCCGCATCCCGCAGATATTCACCCCGGCCGTTGTAAAGTCGTACGCTGTAGGTTTGCTGGTCCCCTGGTTTGAGCAGTATATCATAGGGAACAACCTGGAGATGCGCTGGTTTGTTGTCGCGAGCGTGAATTGGCGGTTTAGCAGAAGAAGCCACCGTCACTTCACTGGTCGGTTGGTGATCCGGTTTTCCAATACAGTACAGATATTCGGAAGTAGGCAAGTAGATTTGCCCGTGCGAGACGATCGGGGAGCCATCGCTCGCTTCGCCCTTGAGGCGAAGTTTGTGGATCACTTTTACCCCCTGCTCAGTCGGTTCGAGAATGTACCAACGCCCATTGTTCGTACAAAGGTAAATTTTCCCGTCGGCAAAGAGTGGTGTACTTCTCATGACGGTTCCCAAGGCTTTACGCTGCACGAGCTCGCCAGAGTTTGCGTCGAAAATGAAGAGCTTGGCCCGGTCGTCGACAAAGTAAATCCGCTCGCCAATCATCAGCGGTGAACTCTTGCCAGCCATGATTTCAAAATGGCGCCACTGTTCCTGACCAGAGAGGTCCCCTGTTTGGTTGCCATCCAATACGACAATCGAACCCATGGTATTACCGACAACGTTTTCTTCACTGTGGCTAGAGAATACGCGACCAGCCGGGGTGACCAAGGGCGAGATATTAAGGCCGCGGCGAGAAAACGGGTACCACCAAATCGGCAGACCGGTCCCTGGCTGGAGGGCCCAGATCTGACCGTCGCCCGACCCGAAAACCATCGCATCCATACCCAAACCACTGAGCGACGTGATGGTGGATGTGCTGAAGGTCGTGTCGTAAGGGATCAGCCGTGTCCCCTTGAGCCAGCGCAGCTCTCCGTTGGTTTTGTCAAACGCCAGGAAGCGATGGGCCGGTTTCGCAAGCAATCCCCACTGGGGCGTATCACCCCAGCCAATCACCACGGCACTGATGATGACCGTATCTCTGTACAGTTTGGGAATGTTTGTCCGTCCCCCGTAGGTGGAGAGCAGCCCAAACTCCTCGTGAAGGCTCCGCGACCATATCAATTCGCCATTTTCGCCATTCAGGCAACAAAAATATCCACACACACCCAGGGCGTAGACATTTCCGGTTTCGGGGTCGACAACGCAACTCGACCAGCCAACACGGGTATCGGGTACGTCGGACAAATAAACGTTGAAACGGTGTTGCCAGAGAATCTCGCCAGTCGCCGTGCTGGCACACACGACTTTCTCTCCCTCGGTGTGCGTCCCAGACTGGTCACGAACAATCGTGTAAAGTTTGTCGCCCAGGACGACAGGGGTAGACCGACCGGCCAAATCAGCATTCTTCCATAAAAGATTGCTGTCAACGCCTCCTTTGGGATTCCATCGGTCTACCAATCCTGTTTCGGCTGAGATCCGGTTTTGTTGTGGCCCACGCCAGTTGGGCCAGTCAAACAGGTCATCACCGGTGTTACCGTCGGCTGCCGGGCAACACACCAGTAGCAGCACAATTTGTCCATACAGGGAGGTCTTTGTCATGGTTGGGGAATCGTCACACGGAGGGAAAGCGTTGTACGGCAGTTCAGGCGGAAAGAAGGCGATCGCACCAGTTCGGGACAACAAATTAACCTATCTAGAAGATACCAATGATCTTGATAGTCCACCATGGGCCCGTTTCACTAGCCAACAGAACCGGCAAGGTTTAGCCATGCTCCAGAAGAGGCAAACTTTACGCAACTGGTGCGATAAGGTACTTGTGGGAAATTAGTTGCGATCATTCAAGCATCATTCTGCCAGCAACCGATACGAAGGATGTTGCATGCAAAGCGCCCTGCGCCTGCGGCGACACACATTGCACGTCAGCACCACGGCACGGACTAATTCGAGTCAAGGACTGGCTCGACCGACGTTGACGCCCCCCAACCGTGTGGACCCCGAGTAGAGCCTGCCTTTTACCGACCCCCGGCACTTTGAAGTGCCCCGCACGCCGACCGCTACCCACCTGTTTGGCGTAGTTCGCGTCGAAACCTTCGCTGCCATCTTTGTGGTTGGCGTGGGACGGCATGGCGCGCCGCCGGAAGTCGGCAAAAGACTCACCCGGATGGTTCCAAACGCATAGGAGATGTTGTTCGATGAAGTGGAAATTTTTAGGAGCGATTTTAATCGGCGTCTGTCTGGCAAGCCAAAGTTTCGGCTATGGACTGTTGGATCGGATGCTGGGCGGCGGCTGTGGCTGTTATTGTGACGCTGGCTGCGGTTGTTGTGAAAAATCATGTTGTTGTGAATCAAGCTGCTGCTGCGAGAGTGATTGCGACTGCGAGTCGAACTGCTGTTGTGAGGCTTCCTGCGGTTGCGGTTCCACCTGTGGTTGCGGTGGCGGTATCCTCGACAGTCTCTTCTCCTGCTTCCGTGGCTGTGGTTGCTGCTGCGACAGTGGTTGCTGCTGCGAGAGTGATTGCTGCTGCGAGAGTGATTGTTGCTGCGAGAGTGATTGTTGCTGCGAGAGTGATTGTTGCTGCGAGAGTGATTGTTGCTGCGAGAGTGACTGCTGCTGCGACAGTGATTGCTGTGGCTGTGGTTCTAGCTGTGGTTGTGGCTGCCCACTACTCGATTCACTTTGCTGCATGTTCCAACGTGGTGGTGGTTGCTGCGACAGTGGTGGTTGCTGCGACAGTGGTGGTTGCTGCGAGAGTGATTGTTGCTGCGAGAGTGATTGCTGCTGCGAGGCTTCCTGCGGTTGCGACAATTGCTGCGGTTGCGGTTCCACCTGTGGTGGCGGTATCCTCGACAGCCTCTTATGCTGCTTACGTGGTTGCGGTGGCAGTAGTTGCTGCTGCGACAGTAGTTGCTGCTGTGAGTCGAGTTGCTGCTGTGAGTCGAGTTGCTGCTGCGAGTCGAGTTGCTGCTGCGAACCAAGTTGTGGTAATGGTAATGGTGGTGAAGAGCCAGCTGCTGCACCCGTTGAGGTCAGCGATTCGGCCATCTTCCCCGTGCCCCCAGTTCCCATGGCCGATCCTAACGCTTCGGTCAGCCGGGCACGCGACGTAGTTCGTACCAGCTTCACCCGCTAAACGGATGAGCAACACTACGAATTCCCCCTTCGTTATGGGACCTGCCCTGGGCACAATGCCTGGGGCAGGTCCTTTTTTTGATCGTAAAAGACAGGTCTATTTGAACTCATGCAATGGCAACGCTGCGCGGTTTTGGTATGTTGCTGCACGATTGCGAGTTCGACCCTGGCCCAGCCACCACGAGTAACTCCGTCGGCACCCCGAGTTTTCTCATTGGCTCGTGCCGATGAGCAGGTTTTACGAAAGGTAACGGCAACGCTGCCGCCGTCTGGCAGGGCTGGCGATGGTAAGGCAAATGTCTCAAGTCCCGAAAGTTTGGCTGTCGCGCCGTCTGCGTTGCTCCACGATGCGATTCCCCGCAAGTACGAAAAGAAGTAAAGGCTGGGATCGAAAGAAACGAGTGCACGATCGGACTTCGAATTGCAGGGAGCGGACTTGATTTCCGGATTCGACAACGAAAAAAATTATCGTGGCACCTGGCAACACGGTCGAATCGCGATGGTTGAACCCGACAAAAACCTCGGACTGTGCATCCAAAACCTGCGCAGTTTGAACGCCAGTTGAATTGCCTTTGCCATTTTCTTCACCGCCAGCCTCGATGGCCAGGCTAAAGCACGGGTCTACAACCGTGGTATCCATATCTTCACACTGACCGTCGAGGGTAACACTGTGCTGCGGTTGCAGCTGGATTTCGAGGTGGCTCTCGAGCTCTCAAATTCCAACGTACTGACCTGGGCTTCCCCCCTTTAACTGATCCAGGTCTATGAGAGAATCGCATCCGGGCGTAGCCCGGAAAGGATTTCCTCAGATGAAGAAGAACCGACACACGACCAAGCAGATTATTGAGAAGCTTCGT
>Ga0310121_10000067_pt1 | contig 95958 bp, 64 predicted proteins | sample CB27_Tmax_986_MG_FD_203504 | JGI IMG/M metagenome (GOLD analysis project Ga0310121, IMG submission 203504) | Marine microbial communities from Western Arctic Ocean, Canada - CB27_Tmax_986 | ecosystem: Environmental > Aquatic > Marine > Oceanic | place: Canada: Western Arctic Ocean | collected... | reverse complement strand
CGACTTCAAAGCCAAGGGGCCCATGCATGTGCAGAGAACCACTATGCCTGTACAGAGAACAGCAAAGAGGGCCACACCTGTTGGAAAAAACCAATTCAACCCGCAATGTTTTCCATACTTGTCAAACAAAGTCCCACTAGAGTTGGTCCGCTTCAGAGTTCCCAAGGATCGCACCGTCAGAAACAATCTCAATATATCGTTCATCCTTAGATCACTTTCCTATTTGTCTGCCACAAAGCTAGAGGTCTCCGGGATGCCCAACACCCTATCGCTACTGACATCACAGGTTTAAAGGATTTGGGGTCAATTCCTGCAGCTTAGACCATCATGCTCAGACATAACAGCATCCAGGCGTTTTGTGCTGCAGCCATCCCCTGTCTAGCAATATTTTTAGAGCCCATAGTAGTGGGCGCGATCTTTGACTACGTTGGAAAAACCTGCGTTGCCGCCACCGCCATCGATAGATCCCAATCTGCTGGGCCACGAGGAGACCACAGCGATGGGTGGAGGGGTAAAAGTCTGCGTACGACGAGCGTGCGGATACGCGGGGGCTTTTGAACCTGGAGCGGTTCCAGGACAAGTCCCTCCTGAAATTTCAAGTGTGGCCTTTTCTGCTTCTCCTCCCAGGCAGACGCCGTGTGCTGAACCCCAAGGAATTCATGGCGATGAACTGATTTGGTGGACAGCGCGTAAAACGGTGTAACTTGAAGTGAACCTTGGTTTTCCATTTTCCGGATCTCGCATTTTTCGGCCTCAATTGTTGAGTAAAAACGAGTCAAATTTTAAAGACTATTGACTTGACAGCCCTCAGACGCGGAGATAGGCTGGAGTCAGGGAGAGGTGGCGGAATAAGGAGAATTTTTTGTCTTGCTTTAGAGTGTGCTAGTGATGCCAGCCAATAACCTATTGTGTCAACTAACGACATCTGGGTCCTTACCCATAGAGCCACCAGCAGTAGGGTGCGTGGGAAACTTGAGGACATACCGGTGTCGTTTTTTGTTTGGTGCGTCCCAGGCGAAAAACCAGGGCCGCTTTCTTTTTGCAATGCAACCTTTTTGAAACGTAACGTAGGTGAAACTGCCCGCCGGGCAGTGGCTTTTTTTAACCCTGTAAGTAAACGAGGGAGACTAATGATGGCTTCAACGAAGCGAGTTTGTGGAATGTTGGCGGTAGTAGCCGCCTTTTTGGTGCCGTGCGCGGCAATGGCCGATCTTTATACCGATAACGCTGTTATCTCAGATAACATGGATTCTGCTGCCGGCTTTAGCGGTACACTCCACGGCGCAACGCTCGGCGGCGGTACACTGAACTTCGCATCGGGGACCAATACCGGTCAGCGGGCAAGTTACGCCCAAAGCGATTTTTCCGGCCTTATCGGCGCAGATGGTGCCACGTTCGCGCTTGATTTCGTCTCAGGCGATTCCCCCAATGCACCCAACGCACCTGGCTGGATTTTTAGTGTCGGCACCGATGGCGGTAATGTGGGTGCTCGAGTTCAAAGCGATCAAGCAAGTTTCCGCGCCACGTCTCCCGGTGGTTTCTTCGCCGGTGGTGGCCTTAATGACACTGACTCCTATCGTATTGCCTACACCATCCGCTCCGTCGGTGGTGGCAACTTCGAGTCGCAAGCTTACATTAACGGCGCTAATGCCGGAACGAGCGGTACTTACGCCAGCCCTGGAGAGGCAAATACCGACCTGTGGATGGGAGCCTATTCAAACAGCTTTGAATGGCGTTTGAGCGGTGCATCGATCGATAACTTCCAGGTCTTTAATGTTGGCATGAGCGATTCCCAAGTTGCCGGGATCCCCGGGACCGCTCCTGGAATTATTCCGGAACCAACGAGCCTCTTGCTTTGCTGCGGATTGGCTGCAGCATTGGCCGCAGTAAGACGTCGTCGTTAATTCGACAGGCTTGTCGTGCATATCGCAGGAAGCTTGTTATGCACTGCTGAGTCGAGAAAATGAACATCGGGGTTGGCTGGGAAGCCAACCCCGATATTTTACATATTGGAACACTACGAAATTGGAACACTACGATTTTTTTGAGATTGACACCGAACTGGTTGGAGGTGCTCCGTGTGGCAATTGGCCTGTTGATGCCGTTGCGACTGGTATCGGTGACAGACTGTAGTCGCAAAAGTGGATTACTGTAAAGTCGTCGTGAGTTGAAAGATTTCAACTTAATGGCCAGTTTTCTGGGAATGGACAACACTGTTTCTATTCAACTGGGGGAACACGCGGACCCGTTTCAGGGGCACCAATCCACGAGGCTACCTGTCGCGATTTTGTCAAAGATAGTGTGCCGATCGGCAGTCAACTTGTGAAGATTGAAGGTTACCACAGTCGCAGAAGATGCAATGGCACCGGACATGCTGACTGGAGGACTCATGGGAACCCCTCAGTAATGCTGAAACTCCGCAAACATGAATAATAGTGCAGACAAATATAATCAAGCGAACCAAACTTGAAGTGACAGTCTCCGGTGACACTCACAAATTCAAACTTGCGGATTCACTGAAGCCAATTGAATTACCAGCAAATCAAGAGGAAACACCATGCGTTCACACCTGGCATTTTTGGGGACTTTGCTGCTCGTAACCACGGCAATTTTGTCGGTCACGAATTTTTCTTCCGCAGCACCTTTCCTCAACGAGCACCTGGTCGTCCAAAACTCCTTTGACGGCGACTACACCAACGGCGCTACCGGGGCAGCATCGGCCGGCTCCGATGGCGATGCCTTTTGGGTTGGCTCGGGTTTTAGTTTCGTCCCCGGGGCAGCTGGATTCGGAGAGGCGTTGAGGTTTGGAAATGGCTATAACTGGCTTGAGTGGGATGATACGGAGACAGGAATTGCACCGATGGCAGATGTCGCCGGGGCTGATGGCTTGACCTGGTCGATGTATTTCCAGCACAGCGGAAACCCCCCCCAGGGTGTTCCTGCCTGGCTGTTCAATGCCCAAACGGAACATGTTAGCCCTTTAGTTAGTGGGGGAACTGGGGCTGAATTCGGTGCTCGTATCAATACCAGTGTTAATTCATACCGCATGACCAGTCCCGCCAGCTTTTTTGGTGGAGGACTTCCAGCTACGGCACCCAACTACGATCACCTCGTGTACACCATTGTGCCTGAATCGGGCCAGTTTCGTGCCAGGCAGTATCTCAATGGCCAGTTACAAGACATGTCTTACAGTCTGTTTTCGGAGATTCAAAACGTCCATACTCCTTACATCGGGCAATGGACTCGAGGATATGAATGGCGACTGCAGAACGTCAATGTCGATGAGTTTCGCATGTACAATATCGGGATGACCGCTGTAGAGGTTGGACAGCTCAATCAGGATGTTGGTGACGGATCTTCTGCTCCTAATCCCACGCTAATTTCAAACTGGGTCTCAAGTGGAACTGGAAACTGGCAGGAGGGCAACTGGGATACGATTCTCGTACCCGATGGCGATGACCAAACAGCCCGGTTCGGGGACTCGACTCTCGGGCAGTCAACCGTATATATGGACGGCACTGCAACCATCAAACGAATCGAATTCGAACATGACAGCACCTATGCCATTAGTGGCCCCGGTTCCCTGACCCTTGATGCCGACACCGGTTCTGCTTCGATCGAGGTCTTTGCAGTCGGCCCCAACGATCAACACGAAATCGAAGTTGACCTGGTGCTGGCCGATAACGACCTCGACATCACCGCGGCAGGTACGACCACACTCGACATCAATGAACCGATTGCCCTCAACGGCCAGGTGTTGAACATCCTGGGTGCTGGCACGGTTAATCTCAACAGTGGCACCACCGGTGGTGGCAGTGTTACCAACTCTGGCACACTGGGGACGGCCGGCTCCTCGAGCATCGGGGGTAGCCTCAACAGTACTGGCACAATCGACATTGATATCAACGGCGCGGGTAACCTCGTGCAGTACGACTCGCTCATTGTCAGCGGCAACGCGACGCTCGGTGGCACACTGGACATCGACCTGGCCGACGGGCTGGCCACGCCCGACTCGATTACCGTCCTCACCGCCAGTAACATTACCAACAACGGTATCACGTTGGGCGGACCCGATGGGAACCTGTTCACCATCGATCCGGCAGCCCTGGCAAGTGGCAATCTGACCTTGGTGACCGGGGGTGGCGGCCTCGCGGGCGACTTCAATGGCGACGGCACGGTCAACGCGGCCGACTACACCGTATGGCAGGATGAGCTGGGCACCACCTACACCGTAGCCGACTACGAAATCTGGAAGGGGAATTTTGGCGCTACCAGTGCCACGGGATCCTCGACCGCGGTTCCTGAACCTGCGGCCCTGCTGCTTTGCTGCGGACTGGTCGGAGCCGTATTGGGAATCAGGCGAACTCGTGTTAAGTAAACCCAAGGCTTACCTGTTCTAATAAACTAGAAAATTGGCAGGCCACGGTTCGAAACAATAAAAACAGGGGCTGGGAAACCAGCCCCTGTTTTTTATGGCAACAAAACCAATCCAAGTTTCAAAATGGAATCACTTTTTTTCGTCAAGAACATAAGCCGTAATCTCATGAAAACCAACCGACGCAACTTTCTCCGCGCAACCGCCGCCTCGCTCTATGCTGCAGGGGCAACCAGTAAAGTTATGGGAAACACAAACAACGAGACCACTATGCCCATGTCCTGCCTGGACTACGGACTTTCTTTCATTACCAATTCTGGACCTGAAAACCAGGTCCGCTTCTGGGTGGAGAGCACTACCAAAGTCATCGATGAAAAAACCGGTACCTCTATGGATTTCTATCAGTGTGGATCCTGTAAAAGTGAACATACTTTCGCCGAAACCAACCTTTTTAAGGAAAATAACTACGACTTTCTGCCGATCCTGGCAGGTGACGACTGGCTGGTCTTCCGCCGCCTGCCGGGATTGAGCGATCGCTATCGGAAAGTACACATAGCGAAAAGCATGCAGTTTGGAAAACCGATTCTCAAATATCTGCGGCCAGCCCGGAAGGTGACGTTGCTGCCACAGAAGTGGGAAGCGATTGCCGACACGACTGCAGCTGGAATCCCTGTTGTCGCTCAGACGGAACTTTACCATCAGGAAACTGGTCTGCGAGCGATCCTTGAATACCCGGTTAAGACGATGAATATCAGCGTACCGAAGAAAATGTATCAAGTGGATACGGGACCTATCGCTTTTGCCGATCTAACAATACGTCCTGGCCGACTGGTCGATTGTATAAGTCTCGCGTTCGTCGCCTTCAATGCGCCCCATGCGGCCGATTTTGTGACCGAGCAGCTCACACCGGTGGACCCAAACGATCCCGAGTCACCACAGACATACCATTACTCCAAACCGTTTAGTCTACCCGCAAAAAATCGTTTGCTGGCAGTGGACCTGCCGGAATAAATAATTTTGGACACGTTGCCGTTGCCAGATCATGGCCGACTCTCTTGGATGAGGAACGGATCGGCCAAAGATCGCCTGGCAAACACAGGGATACCACTCGGTCGTCGGGCGGTTACGAATTGCCCAGTCACCTCTGCCAAAATCGTGCTGGCCGTGGTAGAAACACCCGCTGGAACCATGCATTGGTCTAGGCAATCCGCAACGTACCCGAAGGCCCTTTCCCGGAAGCGCACGTTTTATGAAGTCTCTTGGTTTAGCCTGCTGCAGACACGGTCGGTTTCACGCCGAAACCGGTTTTCGTACCGGGAATTCCACCGGTAATGTCACGCAATCGGTACGGCCAGGTTTTACGCTGGTTGAACTTCTGGTGGTGATTGCCATCATCGGGATCCTCATTGCGATCTTGTTGCCTGCAGTACAGGTTGCCCGCGAGTCGGCACGGCGGAGTCAATGCAGCAACCACCTCAAACAGTTGGGCCTCGCAGCCCACTTGCATGTCGACACCAATGGCTTCCTGCCGTCGGGCGGCTGGGGAGACGCCTGGGCTGGTTGCCCTGATTTGGGCGTCGGCGAGAAACAGCCAGGCAGTTGGGCCTACCAGTTGCTTAACTACATGGAGGAATCAATAAGTCAACAAGTCGGGCGAGAGTTTCAATGCACCGATCCCAACTCCCGGGTTGCGATTCGAGAAATGATCGCGACGGCCATTCCCAGCTTTTACTGCCCCAGCCGAAGACCTGCGCGGGCTTATCCCTGGACTAATACCGATACCCGGAACTTCGAGGCACCTGAGCGAGCAGGTAAAAGCGACTATGCCGCAAATCTGGGTGACTTGAACCATTGGCCCAACGACGACGGGCCGAATTCGCTGGCCGCCTATGACTCTCACGACTGGAAACACTCCGGGCCAAAGTTTGTGAATCTTTACTACGGGATGGGACATTCTCCCACCGGACATACTGGCGTTGTTTTCCAGCGTAGCGAGATCAAATTCTCGCAAATCACGGATGGCTTATCCAATACGTATCTTATCGGGGGGAAAAATCTGGATCCCGATCACTATAAGGATTGCCGCGCAGGAAATGATGACCAGGGGATGTACAGCGGCCATGATCAAGACAATCTGCGGTCCACATTCTCAGATTCCCCCCTCCCTCGTTACAACTTTCCGCTCACTCCCGATACCCCAGGCTTGACGAAGGAATACAGCTTTGGTGGTCCTCATCCAGGTGTGTGGCAGGTGGTATTTTGTGACGGCTCAGTCCACCAGGTGTCGTATAGCCTGCAAAAGGACGTTCATCGCTGGATGGGGAATCGACTCGATGGCAACGTCGTCGACGCCTCCGAGTTTTAGGGTGTAGTTTCGCGTTGCACGATTTGGCCCCATTGAAATCGCTTTCGGGCTCGCCTTGAAAAGAACCCAACTACCCCCGGCAGTTGGCTGACCAGATCTTTACGGGTTTGGATTGCCTTGGGGCTCCAGGTGTGGAAGGCCAAACCGGGTGAAGCAGATGTTGTCAATCTTGTTGCCAACTTCCGGATTTTGAGCACGTTCCCAAAGACATCCGGCGGTCCCGTCTTTCAGCAGTACCAGGTCCGAGTAGGCCGCTGGTGGATGATAAAGAACCGTTTCGACCGGATAGCTCTCACCCTCGTCATAGCTGAGGCGGGCCACAAGTGTAACACGGCCCGGTCCCCTGGGGCCTGTCCACAGAATGCGATTCCGATCGTCCCCGGCCGACTTTAATGTCAGCCGCTCAATGGCACACGCGCAGCGAGAAACTTTTTGGCTTTCCACCAACTCCGACCAGGTCTCACCTCCATCGGTGCTGATGGACCTGCCGCGCCACGGCCCTTTCTCTTGCCGCATGTCGAGCATGATCCGTCCGTCGGCCAGCTCAATCAATTGGCTTTCGTTGGCAACGTCACTACCGGGTACCAGGTCGCCTCGACTCCAGCTTTGTCCATGGTCATCGCTGTAAATCACAAAAACGCTAAGCGGATGCTTGAAACAGGGCACGAGCAGCCGTCCGCCGGTTGTCTGAATTCCTCCACCAACCCCTGTGGCACTGGCGTTCCAGTCGTGGTCCTCCATGTCCCTGGCAACCGCCGTCAGGTCAATTGGCTCCGACCAGGTGAAACCATTGTCATCGCTGGAGCGGGCGATTGTTTGCGTGTCGTTGGTACCAGGACGTGATACTCTCATGCTTAGGCCAGGTCCACAGCGAAGGTACACAACCCAAATTTTACCCGTGTCGCGGTCCACGACCGTCGATACGTTGGCTGCCGACCAGTAGTGGCCAGGATCCTCGATGATCTCCATAGCCGACCAGGTCTTTCCATTGTCGGTACTTCTTTTCAAAACCAGTTCGACATCCTGTTCTTTGTCGTCTCCAGGATCCCTGCCACTTTGTTTACGCCCCTCGGCAAACGCCAACAAGGTCCCGTCTGGGGCAATCTCAATCGCGGGAATACGGTAAATTTTATATCCGTCCTCTCCCGCCGTATAAACGTTGACATGTTCCAGTTGAGGTTTTTTCGCCAGGGCCACACATGCAAAAATCCAAAAGAACGTGACAAGGTACTGAATTTTCATGATTAATTATCCTATTCCCGAAAAGAACAACGATCTTTGCCCTTCATCGTACCAAACACATCCAAAAGAATCACCCGAGCAACTCGAACTTCCCGTGCCATAAATAGCCCCCTCGCGTTTGCGCTACCACTGCTGCCCCATAGTGACAACCCTGGAGTTAACGGGTCCGCTTTCAAGTCAAGAGCAGCCACAACACGATCCCCTCCTGCCGGGATATTGTTGGGCCAGCCTCGGCAAATTAGAATCTCCGCAAGTCAACATCCAAAACCTTTCCGAAAGTCTATTTCTTATGTCCAGTTGGAAAACCGTATTGCAACTCGATTCCAAGCGTGAAGTCACAGGTGGTCACGAAACCAACCTGGCAAATGCTATTCGTGCCGGGGCAGATTTGCGAATCGGCACCGCCTTCCTGCACAACGAACATGTCGATCTGTCCTCCGACAGTGACGAAATCGTCGAAGAGGCCACCGATTTTCGGATCACTTATCTTTTGGAAGACCGTTGGGTGGCCGGCGTTGAAAATTTACGAGTCCCTATTGAAATCCCCAACGGTTTTGGTCCTCGCGAGTCGATGTCCTTCTTCCTATACAATCAGAATGCCTGCCAGGCCGTTGCCCGACCATTTCTGGACGGCCGTAGCGTGCCGGAACGGCCTGACGAGTCATGGCAAGAGGCCCCTCTGATGCCCAAGTACCATGAACTCGACAATTTCGACGCAGCGACCAACGCACCCAGTATCAATTTCATCTACGACTTTCAGTACTATAACTTCATGGTCCGCTCAAACTGGACCGAGGTGTTAGCCCATGATGCCAACGGGAATGTAATCAGCGGCAATGTTCGCGAACTGGCAGAGGCGGTCAAGGCTGGTGCCGAGGTCAAAATTGCCGTCCGCGGGCTTTGTGATGACCTGTCGGTCGACTCAACCGCATTGATAGACCACGAAGTCTTTATCCACTTGGGGGCTTGTTTTTACTACACCCAACAACAGCTGCTGATCGGGTCCGCGAATCCTGTGGTCCGCGCAAGACCCTCGATTCCCCTCGGCTACGCACCCCAGGCCTGGGATTTCGGTTGGTTGATGCCACGCACCGATGGCCACGTGGCTCGCTGGTTGTGTGATCCGTATACCCTGAAGTTCCGCCGGGACTCAGAGTGTTATGCAATGCGCTGGTTCATCAGCGATTGAAGATCAACCGCCAACCTTTCACCAGAACCGTTCAAACCGAGTCCATATTGGACTATCAATTCCAGCTCATTGTGGGAAGACTTAACCCATGTGTCCGAAATGGGTGAGTATGGCAAGGACTCCGTCGACCGGATTTTTCTTTGGCATGGCAGGGTTTAGACAAAAGCCAGCAAAAACTTGACGACCACGAATTCCGAAGTCTAAACTCCGGACTCGAGAGGAGATTAAAATTCCTGTCCGCAACCGATCAGCATGGTTTTCGCCAAACTCCAACCCGGAAATTCTTCCTGCTCCAGGTGGATTTGGAAGGATAAATCGATGAGATCCCTGGTTTCGCTCGTGGGCATCATCCTTGTGATGGCGATGCCATGCCTTGCCCAGGAGGGCCAAGACATGGTCGAGGAGCCTTCAGCGGATCCTGTCCGGCAGCTTGTCAATTCCGAGGCGCTGCGGAATACGAGTACCGAAAGCCCCAGGGACACCATCGAAAGCCTGCTCGAGTCGATGGAGCAGTTCTATGACGTCCTCTCGACGGAGGGTCGTACCAAGGATAACTCAGCGTTGTTGTTCTGGCTCGAGGACCGTGTTCTTGCGTGCCTCGATCTCGAGCAGGTCGCCCCGGCTCTGAAACGGGATCTCGGCATGTCGATGGCGGTGCGTGTGTACGAGGTCATTGCCAGGGTCAGCCTGCCCCCGATCGAGGAGATTCCCGACAAGGAGTTTCTCAGATCGCTTTCACCAGATGATCGCCCGACGTTCTGGCGTCTTGGCGACACGCCGATCGAGATCATTCACATCACCGAGGGCCACAACAAGGGCAGGTGGCTTGTTTCCGATTACACCAGGCAGGAGATGCTTGATTACTACAACCTGATCAAGGTGCTTCCATATCAATCAGACTACCGTCACGAGTTCACGAGGCTCTATCACTTCACACCAGGCTGGCTGCTTCCGGGAACGATCGTCAAACAGCTCCCTGGATGGGCCGGTCATCACTTTTTCGAGCAGACGATCTGGCAGTGGGTCCTGTTCCTGGGATCGGTCGGCATCAGCATCATCGTGCTCTCTTACATCTTCTCCTACATCCGTCGCGTAACCGAGGAAATGGACGTTGTCGGTGGGCGGCTCCTGCGGATGATCCCGATGCTGGCGGTCATCGTTGTCGACCTGTTCCTCGATCATTTCCTCGATGAACACGTCTACCTGACAGGGGAGGTGCTCTGGATCACGACAGTCGTCTTCTCCTTCATCAGGATCTTCGCAGCGATGGCGATCGTCGTTTCCCTGGGCACTGTTGTCTCGGCGGCGATTATCAATACTCCCCGCATCAAGACGCGCAGCATCGATGCGGCGATGATCCGGATCTCATGCAAGACCGTCGCCATTTTCGTCGCGTCGGCTATCTTCTTGATGCATGCCGCCGAGATCGGGTTCTCGCCCGCGGCGCTGCTCACCGGTGCGGGTATCACGGGGATCGCGCTGGCACTTGCGGCCCAGGACACGATTAAGAACTTCTTTGCGAGCATCGTGCTGCTGACGGAGCGACCATTCCAACTCGCGGATGTCGTCACGATGCCGGATGGCCAGGATACGAAGGGCTTCATCGAGGACATTGGCATCCGCTCAACGCGCATCAGGCTCTTCGATGGAACACTCGTGACCGTGCCGAACGAGCAACTGGTCCGCTCGCAGATCGAGAACGTCAGCCAACGGCCCTCCATTCGCTGCAACGGGGAACTTCGACTCACCTACGAGACGTCACCCCAGAAGCTGGAAGAAGCCCTCCAGATCGTGCATAAGATCCTGGTCAACCAGGACGGTGTCGCCGAAGATCCGGAACCACGGGCGCACTTCGTCGACTTCGGGGAGTTCGCCTTCATCATCCGGTTCAGCTACTGGTACGCACCAGCGGACTGGTACGAGTCACGCATCGCGGCCCAGCAGGTCAACCTTGAGATCGTGCGCCGGTTCGCCGATGCAGGCATCAAGTTCGGGTTCCCACGTCGCACGGTCGTCTTCAGTTCAGAGACTGGGGATCCGCCTCCTGTGAACCCCTCACCGGCAACGTGAAGGTCACGCCAGTCACGCCTTGCGGAAGCGTTCCCACGGCCCGGTCACCGCGACGGTCAGGCCTAGCCGCGCGAAATGCAGTTGGTGCTTGAGGCGGAGTATTTGTAGATCCGGAGGATCTATCGCTTTTCTGCCGGCGTTGGCACGATGGCGTGAACGGTCCCCGATAGCAATGATCTGCTTGAAAGCAAGTCATTTGCGACAGTGATTTCCAACCACCTGTTTTACTTTTTCTCACGATTCGTTAAACTTGGAACTACTGAGTCTGAATTACCAGGAACGGAGGACTGATTCATGCAACGAAACCATGGCTGCTTTGAGAAGCGATGTTTTGCAGTCTTCTTTGTCGAGCACGTCATGCTGACGACCTTCACATCGATGATGATTGGCTGCTGTACACTTTGCAGCGCGGGCGAGGACGATCCGCGCTGGGTGCATCCGCTCTGTCAGCAGCTGCCGTTAGATAGGAACGGGCCTTTTGTTGAGCTGGCGGATAGGAGTTTGATGACCGTGGACACTCCGGGAGTGCGCATCAGCAAGGATGATGGAAAGACCTGGTCCAAATCACACCCTGTTTGTGAAGGAATAGGAGGCCTGTCAGGCGGCCGCGAGCCTGCTACCGTTTACATCGTGCGGACGCAAGGCGGCGCGTTGGTGGCGGTCTATCTGGACTCCACCACGTACAACTTCAGTTGGGATAAGACTATTAATCAGCCGAAAGACGATTGTCGGCTGGAGGTGTGGGCGATCCGCAGCCTGGATGGCGGGGTGACCTGGACCGACCGGCAGAGACTCCTGGACGGCTATAATCCCAATTTTTTCGGCTTCATCCAGACCCGAAGCGGCAGGCTGGTTGCCACGGTGCCCCACATAGTTCGTAACCCAGGCCGGTATGCAGCCTGTTCTCTCATCTCGGATGACGACGGAAAAACTTGGAAACGAAGTAACTTGATTGACTTGGGAGGGCATGGAGACCACTCTGGAGCGATGGAGCCCACGGTAGCGGAGCTAAGCGACGGCCGGCTGATGATGATGATTCGCACCCATTGGGGCCGCTTCTGGGAAGCATTCTCCGAAGACGATGGTCTTTCTTGGCGCACGATCCGGCCGAGTCCGATCGAATCCAGCAGTTCGCCGGGCTACCTGCTGAAGTTGCACAGCGGACGGCTGGTTCTCGTCTCGAACGGCAAGTCAGGACGCGAGGAACTGCTCGTCGCTTTTTCAGAGGACGACGCCAAGAGCTGGACGAAGCCAATCGTCATTGCTCGGCAGAAGGACGGCCAGCTGAGCTATCCGTACGTTTTTGAGCACTCTCCCGGCGAGCTATGGGTCATTGCGGGGTTTGCCTTTCAGAAGGGCTGGCAGGGGCCTCGGCCCCTTCGGTTGAGGGTGAATGAAAACGAGCTCCTGCGGGCCATTGGGAACCAGAAAAACCTTTGACAAGTCCACGTGTTTACGAAGAGCGTCCTGCCGTCAGGACTGAAGCAGATCGACCACAAAAAAAGGCGCGGAGCCGATGACTTCGCGCCTTTATAAACACTGCTATTTTTTCAGCATGCAAGGTTGTTATTTTTTAACCGTACTGAAATTCTTTTCGAACACTTCGCGATTGAAAATCTTCGCGATACGATCGTCTTCGGGGAGCTTTTCTGCCCAACCCTTGCAGCCATTGCAACAGAAGCCGACATTAACACCGTCCACGACCAGCACCACCTCAGGATTCAAGCCCCGCCCCGACTTGGGACAAGTGTCTTGTTTTGCCTGCTTGGTAGCCACAGCCTGATGAAAAGATTTGGCAGCAAACTTTCCTTTGTCCTTGTTGAAAGCCTTGACGCAGTTACCACAGCAAAAATAGACAGTGTATCCATCTAACTCCGAAGTTGCATCGGCTGCGATAGGGCGCCCCGAGATAACACATTTGATCTCTCCCAGATCAGGTGTGTCAGCTGTGCTCAAACCGGTCATCGAGCATGCAAGGATAATTACAAAGACAACATAACCAACCGTGTGACGAATCATCATGGCCTCCAAAAGTTGCTTCTTGACGGGTCAGCCAAGCGTAGGTGAAACGAGGGAAAAAGATACTTCCAGTTCAAACAAGGGGCGGATTCTAGTGAAAATAAAATCAGGTGTCCAGAACTATTTTTCGCCTCCGCTGCAAGCACAAGCCACTGAAGGCAGGAACCCATTGTAAGCGATCGAAAACCACTAGCACCATCCTTTACGCGAGGTTCTTTCAGCAATATTCTTGGTAACCTACAAACTCCAATAACGATTTTGAGCATCGCGGTTAATCACTTGTATTCCCCCTATTTCATCCCTTCGGTGGACTGAAATATATCCCGAAGTTGTTTGATTTCTTGAGGTTATATCGATAGGTTCTGGTTGGGAGAGGTGAGCTGATCCCGAAGACCGGCACCATTCCAGCTTGAAAAAAGTTGGCGTCGCCCCATCTTGCCCGCTGACAAGGCGGTGGACGTTGCAAAAGTATGGATACGAATTGGTCGAGGAGTTGGGTTGGTGGCGAGACAACCGCCGCACTGCGGAAAGACGAGAGGGCCGAACTTGCCAGTCAATAATTTGGATGCTCGCAGTATGTTTCTAGGATAGCCGCGGCTAGCTGTTAGTGAAGTGGGACCCGTCCACAGTAATGACGGCCCTTCTGATTGCCCGTTTTAAACGCATCCTGAATAGGACTGGCCCCGTAAGAGAGGGAATTCAGACTCGGGAGGTGTAGCAGCTGTCCAACGAGATTTTGCTGTCATGTAGTGAAAAGCAACGCCGCGTCGCGGCTGATCCGACCGATTGGGGTGTGACATGTGCAACAGGAGGCCGTGATGAAAACTGCAACTGCCAGCCTGTAATGGAATGGGGACTTCCAGGTTGCGATTAAACAGCGATTCAGGGATTCGCATATCGATCCGATCTCCGACGACCCATTTTTCAGAATGTGGTAGCGGGCCGAGATGTTGGCTACCTGGAATGACCCACAAACAACCATTATCAAGTGTCACGTCATCCAATGCGATCCAACAAGTTACCATGGCCATTGGCTCGATGGTGAAATAGGGTGAATCCTGGTGGTATGGTTTTTCTACGCCACCAGGTGGCTTCATAAAGACTTGACTGCTGAACAGCTTGATGTCAGGACCTAGCAATTGTTCGACAATTTCCAGAATCTTGTTGTTACTCGCATACCGTGCAAAAACCGAATCATTTTTTGCGCACCGATTAATTTTTCGCACCGTCTGGAGGCTGCACTTGTCGGCATTAGGTTCCAATTCGATATCGTGTTGGGGAAACTCGGCCACCAGGCCATTAGCAATGTCAGCGGTTCTTCGACAGAGTTCTAATCGTTCTTTCGCGTCAATCAATTCTTCGGCAACAACAAAACCAGATTTTTGAAATTCACGGAACCGACTGTTGTCCTTGAAGTCTGTCATAGGGAACTCATGCGGTTGCTGGAAGGTGCCCGACACTTGTTGAACTCTCTATTTTGCAGGCGGGGTGACCAACAGTCGATAGCTCTTCCATCGTTACATCCGTAACGTACCTTCTAGTCTGTTGATAGAGTTGCAAAAGTACCTGCCACACGCATGGCCAATTAATAGTGCCCCCGTAGATGTGGCTGTAATCCCCATGCGCCGGGCCGCGTATAAGCTTACCGGAACTACCTGTCCACCAAACACAGCTTAGAGTTTCACCCGCAAGCGATGCGTTAAAATCTTACCCTGGCCGTCTTCGATGCACCAATGCGTGGCCAAATACTCACCGTCACCCACCGGCAACAAGGACGCCTGACCGAATTTGAGGTTCACCGCCATGTCCTTGTAGCTGGCAACTTGTGAAGACGGTGCCTTGGACCAGATATCCAATTCCTCGATCGTCTTCCAACGGTCATTTGCGAAATCGACAATCCGCACAAAGAGGCCCGTTTCACCTTCACGATGGCAATGGATCGTCAGGAGCATATCGCCGCCAAGGTAGGTGAGGTTCGGAGCCTGGGCAGGAATCCCCGTGTCGATCGCTTCGGACCAGCTTTGGCCGCCATCGTGTGAAACCGCGATGTAGTTCGGAAGATTGGTGCCACTGGCATGGTCCATCGTCCAGAACAGGCACACCACGCGGCCAGGCTGCATCTCGCACAGACGCGGTTCCGCGGCAGTGTAGCATCCCTTCGGATCACGAAAGAACACTGTCTCATCATTCCAGGTCTGCCCGCGGTCCGTGCTCCGCAGCAGAACGGCCACGTTGTTCGACGGGTGCGAACCATCCCAAAGCGGGAATAGCGAGCCAGCTACCAAAAGAGTACCATCATGCAACTGAATGCTCGGGCCAGAAGCTTCGATGAGCTCTGGCCAACTTCTGGGGATCACCTCCAGCGGGGTCCAGGTGTGCCCCTCGTCGCGAGAGAAGCTCACAAGGTCATCCCCATCACGCAGACCATCCGTTTGCGCATTCGCCAGGCGCTGATCTGGATCGGTTCGGTGGAAGCGATACCCCGTGGCGATCAAGGTACCGTCATCCAAAAGTGTAGGCTTGAGGGAATCGGAATAGTGTTCTTGCCCGGACAATTTCTCGTGCAGGGGGCCCTCGAGCTGCCAGGTCCGACCACCATCGGTGGAGCGAGTCACCATGGTTGTCGCGTTCGTGGCATTCAGTGCCTCGCCCAGTACAAAGAACGCCAGCAGGTCTCCCGACGGCAATGTGACCAGGCCTGGAAAGTAGGCGTGCCGGGCCCGCAGCTGCGGCTCGGGATTCTCGTACACGACATGGTCACTAATCACTTCAATGCTCGGCATGGGGTGACCTTTCAAGGTACACGAAAGATTAAGAGCCCCTCAGGCAGGCTTCTCCAGCGGAAGTAGCGGCGCCAAATTCCAAGTAACCCACGATCACTTTTCCAGCATCAAGGCTGCGCAAACTTCGGCCAGGCAGTTCAGTTCTTCGATTGGCATCGACTCTTCGTTGGTGTGAATGTCCTTGTAGCCTACCGAGATCACGAGCGTAGGCAGTCCTTTGGCATTGAGTTCGTTGGCATCGCTACCGCCACAGGTAACCGTGTGTTGCGGCACACGGCCGGCAGCTTCGATCGCCGATTCCCCCCGCCGCACGATAGCGTCGGTTGGCTCAAAACGAAAACCATTTATGCTGATCAAGGTTTCTTGCTCTATCTTTCCGCCTCGCTCAGCGGCAGCCTGGCGGCAACAGTCGAGCATGAATTCTAAAGCCTGCTCCTGCTTTTCGCGGTCGAGGCTACGGGCCTGCATCGTCAGTTCCGCCCGGGGTGGGATGATGTTTGAAGCTTCGCCGCCTGAAATCAGCCCCACGTTGGCGGTCGTCTCTTCGTCGACGCGCCCCAGCGGCATGGCATGAACTGCGGCAGCTGCCATGCTAATAGCACTTCGCCCCTCTTCCGGTTCCAAGCCCGCATGGGCCGCTCGACCATAAAACGTAACCCTGACGGTCCGCGACCAGGGCGCTGCCAACGAGATGAGGCCAACCGGGCCTCCGATGTCGGGGACAAAGGCCATCGACGACCGCACGGGTGCCACGTCGAATGCTTTGGAACCGATATGCCCGACGTCTTCTCCGACGGTAAACAAAACTTCAACCGGGAGATGGGGTAGTTCGGCAGCTGCAATGGCCTCGGCTGCCTCGACGATCGCGGCCACCGCCGCCTTGTCATCGGCACCCAGCACACTCGACCCGTCCGAATGAACCGCTCCGTCACGGACCACCGGCTGCATGCCTTCGGTCGAGATCACGGTGTCCATGTGAGCGCACAACAAGATCGGATCGTGATCGGCCAGCGCCCCCGTACCGGGCCAGTACCCAAGCAGATTACGATGTTCGTCCGGAACCATTTGAATCCCGATTCGCTCGAGCCGTAGCCTTAAAAAATCTGAGACCTGATCCTCACCAGGATAGTAACTGTCGATACCGGCGATCGTAATAAACAGATCCAAAAGGCGGTCTGGTTGAATCATCAATACGTCCTCACACACTGTTACATCCGGATACAATCAACATCAAGAAACCTGACCAAGGCGACACCAACGGTTTTTCCAGGTACAGAGTGGAAGTCTAATCTCCCCGGTCAAACGTCGCAAGCACCCAAAGTTTCAGTGGTCTGTACGTTCTCGAACTGACCGCAGAGTTGGACTCTGCCAATGCACAGTGTGTTGAACGTGTGCCCCATTGCCAGGTCGATACGCGCATCGCCACCCAGTCAGCTGGTGCTTTGATTCCACACGGCGCGGCGGGTCAAGAGAATTGCAGTTCCAAGGCAACACGGGTACTACGCTTCAAACCATGGGGCGACAGGCAGAATGCCAGGCACACGCTTCCATGGTTGACCGGACGTTCTCCCAAAGCGATCGTTCCGGCGAACGCAATCGTGATGTTTCCTGCGACCGAACAAGTAGCCATCGGCCACTTGTCGCGGGATCCCCAATCATTCCACCCGGGGCATCAACAGTCACGGCAGTCGCCAGCGGACTACTTCGGTATGCGGATCGGTTTGTGGCGAGGTTGCGTACGAATAGCAGGAAATCAGCGAACCGTCAGGCAACTGGATCGTGTTTCCAAAGCCACCGCCAGAGGGCCAACCTGGCTGGGTGTTTTCGTCAAGAATCAACACGTCGTTCTGAAAGTCAAAAGTGTCGCCCCCATCCGTGCTCAAGACAGCCCGCAACCCCAGCGGTGGGGTACCGGACCGTTTGGTGTACGTCATCAGGGTTCGACCCTGGTGAAGGGGCGTCACCCGCGGATACATCTGCCCGTACGGTTCGAGAGTTCCGGTATATTTGGGAAAGTCCTCCACGTTGCTCCAGGTCAAGCCGCCGTCGGTTGATTTAGTGAAGATCAACCGGTCAGCGTTGTCATTTCCCGTCGGCTTTTTGGCATGCATGGCATACATTGGGCTACCCCTGTCCAGGCGAATCCACTGCAACAGTTCACCCGCACCGTTGAGATGGGTGTACGACTCCTGGAAAAATCCAACCGCGTTGTCATACTCCATCTGCCTGCCCTGATAGGTTGTGTAGCCAGGCAGTTTCAGCCGGCTATCGGTCCAATGGAGACCTCCATCGGTCGACGTCAGCCAGCGGTTATTAATGCCGTTCGTATGATTTTCTCCGTAACGATTCGCACCAACCTTCAGACTGCCGTCGGGCATTTGCACAATATTGCGGCTGGTGTGCGACCACTTGGCCGGCAACAGGGTCTGCGTCCACGTTTTCCCACCATCAGTCGAACGGTTGATCGTCGACCGGCAAGTACCGGGTGTCGGATTCTGGGAGTCTGCCCTGATAATGTGGTTCGTGGTAAAGAGCAGGCCTTGGGGGGTGCCGTCGTCAATAAACGTCAACCAATTCTCGCGGCCGAGCAGGTCTTGCCAGGGCCGAGCTTGACCCGTACCGGAACGGACCATGTCTTACCGTTGTCGGTCGATCGGCTGAACTTACTGAACTCATGGTATCCTGCGATCTTCTCCGATGTGAAAAAAATCATCACCAGTTCGCCGTCGGGCAACCGCGCCATGCTGGGCTTGTAGCCAGGACCCAAGGCTGTTCGCTCGGCAGGCAACGTGGCAGGTAGCTTGAGTGGGCGGAGCACACGAATGGGCCTGGATGGTTCGATCTTGCCATGCTCGGGAGCCTCGGCCGAGATCAGACCGGTCATCAGGCCAGTCAGCAGTAGCGTGATCGAAAACATGCCGAAACAACCGTTGATCTTCACGGAAAACACCTGCTCAGTGAGTTGATGGGGCAAATCGCCATTCAATTCGCAATCTTTACACCTGTTGGGCTGGCGCGCCGAATCTCCCGTTGCCTTTTCACATTATCACGGTGTCGGGGCCGCGGACGTGGTGGTACCAGGCAGTCGCCAGCGGACTACTTCGGTATGCGGATGCTCGTTGCCCCCGGGTGTGGTTGCATAGGAATAGCAGGAAATCAGTGAACCGTCGGGCAACTGGATCGTGTTGCCAAAGCCACCGCCAGAAGTCCAGCCCGGCTGGGTGTTTTCGTCGAGAATCAATACGTCGTTCTGGCAGTCAAATGTGTCGCCTCCGTCCGTGCTCAAGACAGCCCGCAGCCCAAGAGGCGGGGTACCGGACCGCTTGGTGTACGTCATCAGGGTTCGACCCTGGCGAAGGGGCGTCACCCGCGGATACATCTGCCCGTACGGTTCGAGAGTTCCGGTATACTTGGGAAAGTCCTCCACGTCGCTCCAGGTCAAGCCGCCGTCGGTTGATTTGGTGAAGATCAACCGGTCGGCATTGTCACCGCCGGTCGGCTTGTCGGCATGCATGGCATACATCGGGCTGCCCCTGTCCAGGCGAATCCACTGCAACAGTTCACCTGCACCGTTGAGATAGGTGAACGACTCCTGAAAAAATCCAACCTCGTTGTCATATTCCATCTGCTTGCCCTGGTAGGTTGTGTAGCGGGGCAGTGTCAGTTGGCTCTCGGTCCAGTGGAGACCTTCATCGGTCGACGTCAACCAGCGATTCATGCTACCGGTAACGTTGTTCGCACCAACCTTCAAACTGCCGTCGGGCATTTGCACAATATTGCGGCTGGTGTGCGACCACTTGGCCGGCAACACGGTCTGCGTCCACGTTTTCCCGCCATCGGCCGAACAATTGATCGTCGCGCGGCAAGTGCCGGGGGTCGGATTCTGGGAGTCTGCCCTGATAATGTGGTTCGTGGTCAAAAGCAGGCCGTGGGGGGTGCCGTCGTCAATCAATGTTAACCAATTCTCGCGGCCAAGCAGGTCCTGGCCAGGACCAAGTTGGACCCGTTCTGGAACCGACCAGGTCTTACCGTGATCCATCGATCGGCTAAGCAGACCAAACTCGTGATATCTGTCACCCTTCCGATACTTCCGATCCCACCTGAAAAACATCAACACCAGTTCACCATTGGGTAACCGTGCCATGGTGGGCTTGTAGCCGGGGCCGATGGATACCCGCTCGGCAGGCAACGTGGCAGGCAGCTTGAGTGGGCGAAGCACACGAATGGGCCTGGATAGTTCGATCTTGCCATGCTCGGGAGTCTCGGCTGATGTTGTCCCCTTCAGCAGAGGTCCCGTCACGAAACCAACCACCAGTAGTATCGTGATCACGAACCTGCGACGTTCTGTTTCAACCTGCATGAGGAACTCCCAAGGTGACAAGGATGTGAGACTGTAGATGACAAGATGAAGAATTTTCTGGAGTGCGCTAACAGGGTTCGGCGGGGGCACAACCCCTTACACCACTCATCCCCGCCAACCTTTACTTACTACCGCCAATGTGTCCCGCCGGAAATGAAACCACCGGTCGACCGTTTGAAAACTTGTAGAGTGATCAGACACATGCACAACAACACGCAAATCGCAATCAACTGGCCCGGGCACGCTGCAAGTCGTCAAAGGCTTGCGCAGCGCCACTGCGGATCAAGTCGAGCTCACTTGCGCACTCAAAAAACTGGACGCCGTGGTCGATCCAATACTTGGTTTGATCATAGCCAAGCCCCGGCAAACCGCGTACGACGTTGTGCTTTTCGCTGGCGTCGATGATGCGTTGCACTGCCGCTTGAAACTCCGGGTCAGTATAGCGCCCCGGCATGCCAAGATCAAGACTCAGGTCACTGATACCCACGAAGCAAATGTCCAGATCTTCCGCGCTGTTGATCTCGCCGGCGTTGTCAGCGCCTGTTCGTGTTTCGATATGGCCGACCACTAGCGTTTCGGCGTTGGCCTCGTCGTACCATGTCCGCTTGTCATTCGGTTTGGCATACATGGTGTTTCCGTAGCCTGTCGCGCTGGCACGTGTCCCACCGGGAGGGAATTTCATGTAGCTTCGTAACGTTTCAATATCCTGGCGACTTTCAGTCCGAGGTAACTGTAACCCCATCACGCCCATTTCGAGCAAACGGGCAGTCTCGCCTCGCTCCAATTGGGGAATTTTAGCTACGACAGTCAACCCGTTGTCGCGGGCACAAAGTACAAAATCAGAAAGCCGACTTGGTTCAAACCAGGCGTGTTCGTTTTCGATGTAAATAAAGTCAAACCCCGCATTTCGAAACGCCTTTATCACAGAAGGTCGAAGATGCTCTGAAACGGTTCCACCAAAGACGACCTCGCCAGCCCTGAGTTTTTCTTTCAGTGATTTCAAGGTCCTGGTCTCCATCGTGGTTACGGTTTGATTTGTTTCAAGAACTCATTCAATCTGCAAAACTCCCGCCGCCCTGAAACGGCTCCCAGTCCAATTGCCAGGTGAGGCTTCTTGCGGATGTTGGCCACTACGTTACCGGTGCAAGTTGTGACCGGTGCAAGTCGACAAGGTCCTATATTTTACAGTCCCGTAGTCTTGTGGTCTATGGTCTCCACATCTGCCCCCAGCCAATTACTCCATTTCCAATCTCGACGATCTTCGCCGCCACGATTTGGGCAAAGTTCACGGAAGATTCCAGAGACTCCCCCTGGATCAGTCGGGCGATGAGTGCGGCATTAAAACCGTCACCAGCGCCCACACTCACGTTGCTGCGCTCGATGCGCCGCGCAGGCTGATGCGCGTAAACCCCGTCTTCACTCATCCAGCCAGCCCCCTCCGCTCCCATTTTAATCACCACCTTCCCGACACCAACACTCATCGCCCGCCGGGCAATGTCTTCAGGATGCTCAAGCCCTGACCAGAAGCTCAATTCGTTGAGCGTACCAATCAGCAAATCGACGTCGGCCCAGATTCTCGTCATTTGGTCGGCTCGGTTGGTCCGCATCCAGCCGATTCCAGTATCAAGCACCGTCACGCCTCCACGTGATTGAAAAAAACACAACGTGTCTCCCACTTCATTCAATTCACTGACCGCGACTTGGGAGTGAGCAGTTAACAACAGCCATGTCGCCTGGTCATTTCTGACTGATAACATCCAATCAATTCGTGGCGACGGATATTGCAGGCAAACCAGCCTTCGCGACTGGGCATCAACCGGCGTTACCGAGAACATGGTTGCCTGCGCTGCCGGGGCAACTGACTCGACGTTCGCTTCCTTGAGCCAATCCCGGATCAACTGCCCGGCCGCGTCCTCGCCAATCGGCCCGTTGAGCAAGACGCGCAGGCCAAGGACGCCCAACACGTAGGCGGAGGCTGCCCCGTTGCCTCCGAGACCCAACTCGGGGGGATCCTCCAGATTTTTCACCATCTCTGGAGTGTAGCTGTCCTGGCTCGTACCTCCGACCCACTCGAACGGCGGTTGCCGAAGCGTCATGTCAACACTTGAAGCCCCGGCAACAGCAATGACCGGTTTCTCGATTGGCGCGGACCCCTCAACCATCACCAGTTGGTTCCTCACGTTTCGACGGACGGAAGCTCGGGATAATCGACCCCATGAACAATATCCCCAATCTCTACGGCCTCGACACTTCCCATCCGGGGATTCCAGTCATGACCAATCCGACGGGTGGTTCCCGGCATGAGGTGGAGGATGTAGCTCCGCCGCGGCCTGTCGGTCGTGTTACCCTCCGAACCATGTAACGTGAGACAGTGGTGGAAATGGCAGTGACCGGCCGGGAGTTCGCACGCAACCGGCTCAAGGTTAGCCGGGGATGGGATCTCCGGTCTCTCGAGAACCCAGTTCGGGTTGTTGTTGTCGACATCGTCACGCGTGTAGTCGATTTTCCAACGGTGGCTTCCAGGGATGACCTGCATACATCCGTTGGCCAGTGTCGCGTCATCCAAGGCTATCCAGCACGTCGCCAGTTCAGGCGGCCCGACATGATCCCAATACGTGTAGTCGCGGTGCCATGCCACCACGCCATGCTCATCCCCGGGAGCCTTAGCGATCGACTGATCTTCCCATACTCGCACCGGCCCAGCCATCAAGTCATGGGCCAAATGGCTGATCGATGAGTTGCCAATCACCTCGGCAAAGACCCGATCATGACGAAACAGGTTGACCATCTTGGAAAGTTGCGGGTTGCCTTTGACGTTAGCACTGGCCAGTCCACGGAGATCATCTGGAAATTCAATCCGGCCAGACGCTATGTCGTCGCAACGTGTTCGCAGGCGGTTGATCTGTTCCTCCGAAAGAACACGTGGTCCTGCAACATATCCGTTGGTTTGGAAAAAATCCATCTGGTCTCTTGAGAAGTGCGCGAGATTAGCCACGATTTACACCTGATCCGAACTGAGAAAAATTGACGTAAACCATCCTATTCAGCAGCAGCCAAGACTACAACCAACCGAAGTTCGTGCAGAAACTTCCATAGCACCCCGGCAAAGTGGTCCCGCCCCCATAGATTCTGTAGTCCAGCCCGGGATGGTTTAGCTTCAAGCCCCACAAACCCATATTTTAAAACGGTGCCCACCCACCGGGTCTCAGAATCGCTATGCCAGGTGTGCGAATCGATGGTATCTTTCATAATAGAGATCGAAGGGCATAATAGAGACCAAGGGCCGAAAAACGCGTCACGAGTGGTCTCGACAAAGCCACTCCGTTGGTTGGTTAGGTTTGGTTGGTTAGATGACGCTGGTAACGACGCGACTTTTGTAAAATGTTCGCTTCAAAGAGGATCCCAAATTGATCAAGACCATCGCCTGGCGGTTATCGTTGATATTGCTTGTCGGATGCCTGGGGTGGCTTGTCTGCCCATCGCAGGCGCGGGCTGACGACGGGAACAATCTCGGTATTGTGGTCGGACCCGACGCACCAAGGCTGGAGCAATTTGCTGCTGACCAGCTGGGCGACTACCTCGGCAAGCTCTTCGGGCTCGAGGTCCGACCGACCAGCGGCCTGCCTGCCTCGACCGGAATCGGTCTGCTGGTCGGAACTCCTGAAACGAACCCCGCCGTGGCCAAGGCACTGGGGGTGGGCGGCTGGCCAAAGCTCAGCGATCAGGGCATCGTTTTGAAGCGGGGCGCGCTCGCTGGGAAACAGGTACTGGTGGTCGGCGGGGGTAGTCCTGTGGCAACGATGTGGGCAGTGTATGAGCTCGTCGAACGGTGGGGTGTACGCTACCTGGTCGACGGCGACATCTATCCGCCCAACGCCGCCTGGTCAGGCCTGCCGGACCTGGACCTGGTCATGGAACCCAACATGCCCATCCGCTGCTGGCGACTGGTGAATGAGTTCCCTCTGGGACCGGTCTCGTGGAGCCTGGAGGAAAACGTGCGGTTCCTGCAGCAGATAGCCAAGATGAAGTACAACCGCATCCACACATTTTTGTGGCCGCACCAACCGTTCGTGCACTACACCTTTCGCGGGATGCCGAAACCGCCGGGTATCCTGTACTTCGGACAACGTCACCCGATCGACGACGATACGATCGGCCGCGAAAAGTTCCCCGGCATGACAGTGTTTACCAACCCGGAGCTGGTCGGCGCCGAGTCGCCCGCGGATCTTCACCGGCGGGCCGTGGCGCTGGTGCAGGGCATCCATCAAGAGGCCCGCCGACTGGGAATGCAGACGGTCGCCTCCTTTGAAATCTTCAATTGGCCCAAGGAGTTTCAAAAACTTATCCCAGCGGCCCAGCCGTCCCGTCAGCTGGGCGACCTTTACATACAACCGGGCAACGACCAACCGCTGACCGACCCGCTACTTGCCGAAATCGTTGAGACCGTCGTGCGGACCCACATCGAAACCTACCCCGACGTTGATTTCATCCAGGTCAGCGTGCCCGAAAAGCGGATATGGGTGAGCCAGGGGCGCGAAGCCTATCGCCTTCTGGACGAGCGGTATGATCTCGCCAGCCTGGGAAGTTACGACGAGCTGTGTGCCCGCGGCCGCAGTCGGGCCAACTTTCCGGGCGGAGGGGCACGGGTTGAGTCGCAAGTCCAAGGCGACCTGGCCTTTCTCTGGATGTTTGACTCGCTCATCCGCGACGGCAATCTACTCCAACGGCCAGGTGGGGGCAAAGACGTGAAGCTGATTTACGACGGTGTGACGTTCGAGTTGTTTCCACTCGTCGCCCGGATCACACCGCCTGGCGGCGAGGTCGTCAATTTCATCGACTACACGGCGAGTCGGGTGCTCCGCCATCGCGACCTCATCCAGACCGTCCCGTCCAAAGACGTACCGGTGAGCCTGATCATGACGCTCGCCGACGACAATGTGGGGGTGCTGCCTCAAATGGCAACCGGCTCGATTCACGAGCTGATGGCCGACATGCGAGCCAGCGGGTGGGACGGGTTCTACACCCGCTATTGGACCGTCGGTGAACAGGACCCAACCATTCATTATCTGGCCCGGGCAAGCTGGGATGCCTCCCTGACACCGCAAGAGGCCTATACCGATCAGGTCGAGCGTGTGTGCGGTCCCAAGGCTGTGGCACCCGTACTGGAAGCGTTCGCCCTTATCGAAAAGATCACGCTCAACCTGGATCAGCACGGGCTGGGGTTCGGCTTCCCGGTGCCGACTATGATGACCAAACACTACGACAGCGGCGGATTGTCGGCTGCCATCAAGGAAGACCATCGGCTCTATCATGAGGCGCTGGCGCAAATGGAAGCAGCGCGCGAGCACTGCCGGCCTGAAGGCCGTGCATACATCGACTACTTCGTGGCCCGGCTCCGCTTCGCGGTCCGCTACCTGGATGCCGCCGAAGCCTACGGCGCCACTTCGCTGGCAGAAAAGGCCTATCGGCCGCACGAGGCTCGCCAACAAGCCAGCCTCGCCTACCGTGCAATCCGCGAGGCGTTGGAAGAATACGTTGCCGTCGCCAAAGATCACGGTGACCTGGGTGCCGTGGCGATGATGAACGAGTATTGCTACCGGCCAATTCGAGATAAGCGCAATCAGCTGGAGGGCGCCAGTGAGCGGCCGAACATTGTTTTTGTTTACACCGACGACCAGGCCCCGACTGCCGTCGGCAACGAAGGCAATGAGCAAATCCAAACGCCCCACATCGACCGCCTGTTCCGCGCAGGAGCCCGGCTGACCCGCGCATTTGTCACGACGCCGGTATGCAGTCCGTCGCGAGCCAGTTTGATGACCAGTCGATATGGCAGCGAGTTGGGTATCTTTGACTGGATCAACCCTCGCAGCGAGCCCGAACACGGGTTGGATCCGAACACGGTTACCTGGTCAGAGGTACTTGCCAACGCGGGATACGCGACCGGCCTGGTGGGCAAATGGCACCTGGGAACAGCCGATCGGTATCATCCTACCAAGACCGGGTATCAGTACTTCATGGGTTTCCGTTCGGGCGGGAACTCACCCGAGAATCCGACGCTGGAACTCAATGGCGCAACTCGGACGTTCGTGGGGTTCACGCCCGACATCTTGACCGATCACGCAATCGACTTTGTGCGCCGCAACAAGCATCATCCTTTTTTGTTGAGCCTGCACTTCCGTGCCCCACATGCTCCCTGGTTGCCGGTCCGCGACGAGGACTGGGACCCGTACAAACATCTCGACCCGGAAATACCGAATCCGGACTATCCGAACCTCGATGTCGCAACTGTCAAACGTAGGACCCGCGAATACATGGCGAGCGTATCGAGCGTCGACCGTAACCTGGGACGTTTGCTGGATGTTATTGATGAGCTGCAATTGCAGGACAACACGGTGGTGATCTTTACCAGCGACCATGGCTACAACACGGGGCACAACGGCGTGTGGCACAAGGGTAACGCGAAATGGATACTGACCAGGCTGCCTCCGCAACAATGGCCGAATATTCCGCCCCAGCAGCGACCGAACTTGTATGATCAGGCGTTGCGAGTTCCGGCGGCCGTGCGCTGGCCCAGAGTGATCAAGCCCGACACGGTTATCGAGCAGACGGTCACCAATTTAGACTGGTACCCGACACTGCTGGCGATGGCTGGTGTGGATCTGCCTGAGGACGTATTGATTCGGGGGCACAACTTCCTGCCACTGCTCGCCGGTGAGCCAATCGAGTGGGACAACGACATGTATTGCCAGTACAGCATGAAGCACGGCGCCACGACGCAAATGTGCGCGGTTCGCACCCCCCAGTGGAAGTTGATGATCGACTTTAAAAACCCGGGCCGCGAAGAGCTTTATGACCTGGAGCATGATCCAGGGGAGCAAAGCGATCTGAGTGACTCGAGCGATCCCCACGTGCGCCGCGTCAAGGAGCAACTACGGGAACGAATCTTGAACAAAATGCGCGAGATCGATGGCCCGGTCCGGGAAAAAGTCGGCAAAACAGAATGAACAGCCCACGATCTCAACACAGGGTTTTGGGGGGGAATTACCGCCAAGATCTGCGTCCTGTGCGTGCCTAAACGAAGTTCAGCACGACTGTCACAACCGTCAAGCCGGCTGCCGCGCCGGCGACCACGAAAAAGGCTTTTTGCACACTCGTCTTTTGGGCAATCTTCCCGACCAAAAGTGGAACCACTGCCCAGCCAATGCCGCCAATACAAAAGAATAACCCTATCGCCCGACCGACCAGTTGTTCACTGAGGTCACTCTGAACGTGGCTAATAAGCAGTGAAATCAGGATTGGAAATATTGGCCCCATGATGGCACCAGACAGAATGATCAACCCGCTTGTCATTTGTATTGATTTGCTGGCTGCCAGCCCAAGCGTCAAACCGACACAGACCCCAGACAGCACAATTAATATCACGTGATCGGTACCTGCGACGATCGTCAACGCAGCAACCAACCTCGACAACGTGAATGCCATCCAGAACACCGACAGCAGGGAAGAAGCTCTGCCATCGGGTACCCCCTGGTCTTTCATCAGCGTGGTCGCCCAGACACCAATACAGGTTTCCATGGGAACATGGAAAAAGAAGGCCAAACAGCAAAGCAGGACCGTTGTATCTGAAACCAGCTTCTCGAACGACGCGTCCTCCGCGGCGACCTTGACTGGTGTGAGAGGTTCCCAGTTAACCAGGAAAACAAAACCAAGTGTCACTACAATCAGCAGGGAAAAACTTGAAAACGTCTTTCTGAGACCGACCCGAACAAGCATGAACGCCGTAGCAATTGGCATCACGAAGGCCCCGATACCAAAGATAAAATCACCCATGTTCATGGCCCTGGAAAGGGGAGCATCCTCGCCAAAAAATGGCAGGAATGCGGGGCCCTGCAGCGTGTTAAGTACGTTGACCAGCGCCGACCAGCCTGTACCAAGCAAAAGCACCGAGATCACGGCCACGATGTAAGAATTTACGTTGGCGAGCACCAACACGCTGGCTATCAGGATTCCACAGGCCGCGGCCAGCACAATCTCACGACCCACAGAATCGGTGAGAAACCCGGCGGCAAATGCCATTGGAATCATCGTAAACCCAAAGGCACTGATCAGTCCGCCAACTTTGTCTTCTCCGATATCCAATCGTTTTGCAAGTGGCACCTTGATACTGCCGAGCAGGGCGTAACACATGCCACCCACAAGCAAAGCCAATATCTGTAATGTCGTCAGGTATCCATCCATGTGATTCATTGCCGCTGACAGCCGCTTTGAAGTGCGGCTTCACCGACTCCTCTGGCTATCCTGAAGGGGTGGACTGGGCAAAAGCGGGCTGAGTATAAGCGTGTCGGGACTCCCGGTCAAATGTTGGCCCGTCCGGCGCACGCGAATCGGTACCTGCGAGATCGCCCAGTCTCCTGCCGGTCAGCGACTTGGCCATGAACACCGGCATGATGACGCCGGCGAGCTGCTACGAGAGAAAAAGGAATCGGATGGCTTGTTCACCAACCAGTTTGTCTGTGTGGACTGGCGGCAGCAAGGCGACCCGTTGCCCAGTCGTCAGAGATCAGGCAATTCCCTATTTTCCTGTCGAAGCTGGCGCTCGTCAGGAAGCTCTACTTCGATGTCAAAGTCGTTCGGGCCATCAGTCCGGACGTTGAACTCCAGGCCGCTGGTGCTCGAGGATTGGAACCTACGGGCGATGGGGTTGTCGGTGCCCATGCCCGGACCAAGCACCAATGGTTGCACGGCCACACGATGCAGACCGGCCACCGATCCATCGTCCTTGGACAGTGTCCCCAGTTCGTAGGTGCCGTCCTGTTGAATTCGGGCCCTGGATTGTATGCCCGTGTCACGAGACACGAAGATCACAATACCGCCCGGGAACGGCTTGCCATCAGAAAAGTGGATCTTTCCCCTGACAGGATACGTCTTGAGCTTACTACTACAACCGGACGTTGCCAGCGAGGCGGCGCAAACGCCGAAGAGGATGGCGGCGTGGCGAGCGCATTGCCCTCCACGCATCGCCTGGGTACAGCTAAGGTCGTTGCTGAGCAGGCTAGGGGTCATTGTCACCCGAAAATTTAGGCTTGACTAAACTAAGGTGGGCAGACCGATGAGAGGCGAAATTTTCTGCAGACTCTTCCCCATGCGTCATCGTCACGCGAGGCCTTTTGTTGCAACACCTCGGCGTCGGCGGTCGTATCGACGACATTCACCGCGCCATCACAGGTCGCCATGAGACAGACCCCCGGATGCCAACTTCCAAAGACCATAATAAAAGGATCGAACGTGTCATCGGTTGGCCCCCTGGCAACGGGATAATCTCGTCCGACTAACCGCGTCACCTGATTCCATTCATTGACACCTGCCCACGTGCCGTCGCAGCCCACACTTTTACAACTTGTTTCCGCGCAACCTGTAGGGCCATGCCGCCCCTCCACGACGTGCTTTTCTCCAACTAACCAGGTCTTGCTCAAGCCGTCGACAATGGATTTGAAGCTGAGCTGCGATTTGTACTGCGTACAGCAATAAGGTCCCCACATTTGCTGCAGAATTACGCCGTCGTGACTATGCATGTAGCCCCGGTGTGGAGGGCCAAACGCTTGACCGCTTGGGTAAAACTGCGTGGGATCGCAACACAAGTAATGGGTCCCGGCATTCCCGGCATAGTCGCCATAGGGCGCAACTCGAAAGAGCTCGCCACAGGCTTTGCAGCTCTCGTGAAATTCACCAGCGGGTCGCACCCGGCTGGGACAGCGATATCCCGGTACCTGGCCGAACCCGGCCTCATAATCCTCCCAGATACGTTTATTCACTCCTGAATACCACTTGTTGTCCAAGACCCACCGATCGAACTGCTCTTGTTCTTCCATGAATGGCAGAATCAATACAAACCAGGTGGGGGCTTCATCCCATGCGGCAGCCGCCGGTATTTGCTTGTAGACATCGTGGAAATTGTATACCGCCAACGCAATCTGTTTGAGATTATTGGTGCACTGCACGCGGCGGGCTGCCTCCCGAGCTGCCTGCACAGCCGGTAACAACAGGGCAATTAGAATGCCGATGATCGCAATCACCACGAGCAGCTCAACGAGGGTAAAACCATGTAGGCGCCGAGAGAAGCGGCCATGCTGCCCGGTTGTATTTGGATTTCTTCGGCCCCGTGAACAAGATTGGACAGTGGAACCTTGGAGCGATGGACGGGCAGCGGCCGCCGGAGAGCGACCGGCGAATCGACCGCTTCGCGGAAGCTTACAGAACCGCTGCCTGCTGCGACCAAGCCGACCGAACCAACCAGAGCAACCCATGTAAAAACCGAGCCACGCTTGACCGGCCCCTCCATAGCTGAAACGGCGCGAACTGGAATTTTGTGTCGTCATGCGACAATTCCACAGATTCTTGAGAACCGAGTTGTAGGAAAGAGGAGGAAGGCACTTGTCCGCGGTTGAATCACACGCGCAATAGATCACGCGCATCACATGTTTATTGTACGGCATTCAATTTATGCAACAACCCAGGACACGGTTGTGTGCGCGGTCGGCCACAGCCACTACCGGGCGGAAAGGACCGTACAGGTTTGGCACCGGTCCGAATTCCGCTTGTTTTGGTAATGGTTGGCCGATTGAAAACGTACCACTCTGCAATCGAGCTGGTTGGGGTGACCCGCTCACAACGACCCAAGCAAGCCATCAACCATAAGTTGGTGCGTTCGGGGATGGCCGTCCCACTACCGGTGCCAGAGCTACCGAAGTTCTACTTCCACCGGAGGTATTGTCCCTTGCCAATCAAGCCGCCCATGGAATTGTTTTCCCGCGGAATGTTCGTACCCAGATTGTCGCACCAAAGCGTAGTGTCAGCCGCATCGACCTCGCCATTGTTGTAGTCACCGGGGCACGCCAACACCCCCAATCGTCGCCAGCAGGTTCAGGTCACTGACAGTATCGACCTTCAGACTCAACAGTCCGGCATCGGGGCTGCCCGGCCCCGTCACTCAATTCCGCAACCCCGCCATTGGGCGATACATCACCATGCGAACCCGGGGCCAAGATTTGACTGGAAGTCTCGACGCGTTTATACTCAACACAGCGGGTCAGGGGTAAGCAAAGGCGCTTCAAAATGCGTGTCAGCTATGACATTCGCCTCGGGAGAGGCTGGGTGTCGTTCACATCCCTATTACCAATCCTCTAAAGCCTGCCGTGTTCAGATTGCCCAGTTGGAGCATCGTACGAAAGCCTGGTCGCTTAATCTCTGCGACGCGACTCCGGTTGCATTTCGAGCGTCTTGAGGATCGGATCGCCCTGGCTACGACGACCGCCATCGCCAGCGGGAGCTGGTTGGACCCGGGCGTTTGGGACAATGGGGTTCCCTCGCGCAGCGATGACGTGGTCATACCGGCCGGCCGCGCAGTCCAACTCGACGGCTCGGCGCACGACGCAAAGACGTTGCTGGTCAACGGCACGCTCGAAGCCGTCGAGAACGGAGTCTCACACAAGACGCTCGTCTCCGACTGGATCCTGGTTGATGGTGGCGTGTTACGCGTTGGCACGGAGGCAGATCGGTACGACACCAATACGCTGACCATCACACTCGAAGGAGACGACCCGCTGGCCAATTTTCCCTCCGTGGGCGTCGCCACTAACAACGCCTTCCTGATGTCCCGGGCTGGCGGCGAGATCCATCTGTACGGCAAAGAAAAGGTGAGTTGGACACAGTTGGGCGCCACCGCGGCGAGTGGCGCTGCAGGAATAATGCTCAAGGAACCCATTGACTGGGATGTAGGCGATCAAATTGTGATTGCCTCGACCAGTTTCGACATGGACGAGGCGGAGGTGCGAACTATCACCGAAGTCCTGCCCGGTTCGATGAGTGTGCGAATCGACCAGCCGCTTGCTAAACAGCACTATGGCAAACTGCAAACCTACGACCGTGGTGACGGCACGATCTACACGCTCGATGAACGTGCCGAGGTCGGCCTCCTCAGCCGGAATATCAAGATTCAGGGGGACGCGAGCGGTGCAGGCACGGAGGTCGGAAATATACTCGCCGTTGAGGATTCTGGGTTTGAGGACGGTGGAACAACCGCCAGTCCACTTGGCCAGGGACCCCACGCCCCTTGGATCGTCGACTCATTCTTGCCGGGAGACAACGGTTATGCGGCCGCGCCAGTCGGCCATCCAACAGCCAATGGTTTAGTGCCGCCCGAAGGCGATGTAATGGCGTTTACACGGTCACAGCCAAAGTCCATGGCCGATCCCGACGGAACTCCGATCGTCATCCGAAACGTTACACAACATCTGGCTCAAGCCACCACGTACGCTCTTCAAGTTGACGCTACGAGTCTTAATCTTGGTCCAGGCAATGGTTACTTCCTTGAGCTGGGATACCAGGATGGTGGCTCCAGTGATGCGGCCAATTTTGTAGCGCTCGCCACACTCGAAGGAGTCTGGTCAAACCGAGGTACGTTTGATGAGTTGACCGTAGCGGCGAGCCTGTCGGACGGAGACGATGCGATCGGCAATCCGCTGGCAATCCGCTGGACCAACAAAGCTGAAAATGTGGGGGGCGGGCCGAACAACGCCTACATTGACAATGTCCGCCTGTCGGATGGATCTATCATCAGTGACGGTATCGGCGGGCATCTGATGTTCATGCCCGGGGCCGGCGTGGTACACATCGACGGCATTGAGCTGCATCACATGGGGCAGAAAAGCCAACTCGCCCGCTACCCGGTCCACTGGCATTTGGCGGGTGACCGTGCCGGTGACTATCTCAAGAACACCAGCATTCACCACTCTTTCAACCGGGTGGTGACGATCCACGCCTCGCACAACATTCTCGTGGAGCGGACGGTCGCTTACGACCATATCGGAAGTGGCTATTTCCTGGAAAACGCGGTCGAGACAGGTAACAAGTTCTACTACAACCTGGGGCTCGTGACACGCGAGCCGCAGCCGGGTGAAGAGTTGTTGCCGACCGACCTGGGACCGAAGCAGTTGCAAATCAGCGGACCCGGCACGTTCTGGATCACCAATCCCGACAACGAGTTTGTCGGCAACGTAGCGGGGGGCTCACAAACGGGATCGGGCTTCTGGGTTGCGCTGCCGACCGGACCGCTCAATCAATCGATGAACGATCCACAATACGCTGGCGTCAACCCGCAGACGACCGCACTCAAACTGTTCCAAGGTAACCGGGCTCATTCGAACGCGATCGGCCTGGATATCGACGGCGGACCAGATGTAGACACCGACGAAGCTATCAGCGCCCACTACGACCCGCCGACGATCGCCGATTTCACCGACCTCACTGCCTTTGCTAACACCAAGAACGGCATTTACATCCGAGGTACGGGCAACATCCACGTCACCAACGCCCTGCTGGCGAACAACTATCAGGGCACCATGTTCGCCTTCGACCAAACGATTAGCGACTCGCTCATTGTCGGCGCGACCGACAACGTCATCGCCGGCGCGAAAAAGCATGGTTTTGCAGTCTACGACGGCCCCAACACGGTCCGTAACGTTCACTTTGCCGGCTTCAACAACGCGGGTGCCGGCCTGTTCACTGTCATTGGCGCCTCGAGTCGCCACGCAAACCACATTTTCGAAGAAATTACCATTAGCGACCCGGCAACACCGTTTACATTCCCAGACTCCCTAAAGAACAACACGCTTTCACGTCACTGGGGCTTCTCGCTTTACGACACCGACGGCACGCTCACCGGCACTACCGGGCAGTCGATCATCTACGATCATCCCATGATGCGATCCGACGGCGACATCGTGCTGCCAGGTTGGGAAAAGGCGGCCGTGAGCCAACGCCGGTTTGGTCATCTCAAGCTGATTCATGGGCTTGCCCCCGCTAATCAACCAACCACGACTATTTCGCGCACGGGTGGTCCTGGTACAGATGCCAGCCACACCGATATACCAGAGCACGAAGCGTATACTCAGATCGGCCTGGTGATGAACACCGATTTTGTCTACACGGTCAATTACGATACGCCTCTCAACAGCAACAAAATCGACGTGAATGTTATTGATACCATCGGTGGCGGTGACTACGTCTTTGTGCGAGTCAAGCACCCGTGGGCGGGCGTGAACGTGGCCAACGCGACGATGATGACGTCGGAACAGGACGTACGTAACGCGACGGTTGATGCTTATCACGTCGATCCGTGTGGACATGTCTTCATTAAGAACGTTGGCAACGGAACGGTCAAACTGACCGAAGGCCCGCCCCTACCTGGACCGGACGAACCCGTATTGCCCGGTGACTTTAATGGCGACAATGTCGTTGACGCCGCAGACTATACAATTTGGCGCGACACGCTCGGATCGACCGGCGATCTGCGGGCAGACCATGATCAGAATTGCCAGATCGACAATGACGACTACCAGGTGTGGGTCGCTCACTTTGGGCAAACGATTGGATCGGCGGCAGCCAGCGCGTTTGAAGAGGTACCTCCCGCGACCGTCGACCAGGCGATTGCACAGGTGGAGTCCTCACACGACTTCGCTCCAATGGGGGAACCAGACCCGGTTGATTCGATCCCGATGAAGATCGCATTTCTCGACATGGCATTTCTCGACATGGCATTTCTCGACATGGCATTTCTCAACATGGCACTCTCACAGCTGGACTCCTCACGGGTGTTGGTGCCAGAAACAGAGCCGCTCTCTCTTGAGTCCACAACAACGAACGTAACGTCCGGAGTTGGGGATTTACTATCCCTTCTGGCAAGTGACGACAATGCCAATCGGCAGGAACTTGCCAAGGAAGTGTTCGCGGCCGATCGCGATGATGACAACCAGGGCAAGCAGTTCGAGTGGGACCGTTATCGTGGCCTGTCTGGGGACCTTCTTGGTGAGCGTGTCACGTTGCGGTGGTGAAAAATTGGGCCCGGCCACCCCGGTGATCTTCGTCGTTACATGCCGGAAAGAGAGATAAGAAATGACCGTTGAGTTAATTCGTGATAGTTTAGCCTGGTGCGCGGTAATCAACATCGGGGTTCTGCTATTGTGGTTCCTGGGTTTCACGCTGGCCCACGATTGGATCTATCGAATTCATGGGAAGTGGTTCAAGTTGTCGTGGGAAAAGTTCGATGCGATTCACTACGCCAGTATGGGATTCTTCAAGATATGTGTCATCCTGTTCAATGTTACCCCATATTTGGCATTACGTATTGTTGGATGACATAGAGGCATCTAACAAGGCGCTTCAGCGGGCGCGGTAGACCGCGCCGTCGAACTCTCACCTTAGGCTCAAACTAGCATGACCAAACCCGTTTCACGCTTCCTTTTCGTGCTGTTACCAGCATTACTGCTTTCGTGCGGTCATCACAACGACACGAACGACGCAGAACAGACACGTTCCGAGCTCTCAATGAAAAGAACTGTGACAGTTCTACAAACCAAAGGTTGAGCAAATACGGAGAGGGCGGTCGCTCTCATCAAAGAATACGCGAACAAAATTGATGTCGACATCAATATCCAGAGAATCCTCGTGAAGACCGACGAGGACGTTCAGCGACACAAGTTTATTGGTAGCCCGACCGTGCGTATTAATGGTCTGGACATTGATCGCAACGCCCGTTCAGCAACGCAATACGGATTTACCTGACGGCTAATCAACTGGACGCAGGGTGCGTCTGCGACAGAAGAGATGCTTGACGATGCTTTCGTTGAAGCAGGGTGGATTGCCGATTCTATCAACACCAAGGGCGAACAAAGCGGTGCACCCCAGACCGGTTCCAGTAAGAAATCGATCGTTGACAGCACACCGTAACACGCCTAAAAAAACTGTCTGCAATGGTCGCGCGCAGGTCTATATGACAAATCTCAGTTTGCGGCTTGCACCACGCCTGACAGGCAACGGGCCGGCGCGGTAGGTGCGGCTCAACTAGGTTGACGCAACGAGGAAAGAGTTATGATGAATCTGCCAATGCACAATCCAATCAATCGTACTGGGCCATTGATGGGTACTGGGCATCTGGCCTGGGCCTCGTTCGCCCTCACCCTGGTGATGGGACTGGTGGTCTTCATGCCCCATCGGGCCGCGGCAATCCACCACGAGTTGGGCTGGGGTGAACCGTTTGAAATGATAGGCAAACGCATGGCGTTTACCACCTGGTACTGGGTGCGGCCCGGTCAATTCGACTGGCAGGATGACGAAGGGAAGAGCGTCTTTGCAGACCGCAGCGTCATGGCAAAAGCGAACGACCCCCACACGCATTGGGTTGAATACGATCTGCCCCACGGCATTCAACTGGTTTGTGAACCGGCTCAGAAGGGTGAATTCCCCATCGAGCCAGAGTATCCGTGGGAGAAGGACGGGATCGAGATCACTGGTTTGCTCCAGCTCGAGGACAAAATTATAGCCTGGGGCAACTGCAAGCCGGGCGGCGGTTGCTATTTCGAGTCCAAAGATGGTGTTACGTGGGAACGACCCAGGCTCGGGTTAGTCGAGTTCAAAGGGAGCAAGGAGAACAACTTGGCGCCCTCGTCCGGCACCCGCATGTTCTACGACCCCATGGCCCCGCCAGCAGAGCGCTTCAAGCGGGCCACGAACAGCGATTATGATCTCGAAGCCTTCGAGGAGTACAAGCAGCGGCGGCCCTGGCAAAAGATGGCCACCGAAACCGACCCTGGCCGGGTCCACGCCGTTTTCGGTTCTGTCTCGCCTGACGGGTTCCATTGGACAGATTTGCCTGAGCCCATCAGCGTCGAAGCCAGCGATGGCGGGCAGTACATCTACTATGACCCGAAGCTGAAGAAGTACGTCATGTACATGCGTACGTACCAGGTCGGTTCCCGCGCCAAAGGCTATCCCCTTGAACACACGCGGTATCACCAGTTCGCCGGCCGTCGCGCCATTGGCCGTTCCGAGTCAGCGGACTTCCGGAACTTCCCGCTGTCAGAAATCGTTATCGAGACCAGCACCTCGATGTCTCCCACAGACACCTTCTACTTCAACGTCTACACAACGGTGCCCGGTGCACCCGAAAACCATCTCATGTTCCCGTCGCGCTACATCCAGGCCAGGGACGGCTGCGCGATTGACCTGTACACCAGCCAGGAAGGTAAAGTGTGGCACTTGGCGCCGGGATCACCCGTGCTCGAAATGTCGGACTACGGCCAATGGGACGGCGGTGCGCTTTGGATGCCTAACCCGGGGCTTGCCGAATTGGGCGATGGAAGCTGGGTCATTCCGTTCCGCGGCGATCCCCTGCCACACAAATATCCCCGGGGATACTACGCTGAAAAGTGGGGCCTGGCGATCTGGCCCAAGGGCCGCTTGATGGGCATCGAAGCAACCGACCAGGGGCGCTTCACCACCTTTGCATTCCTGGCCCCGGGTAAGCAGGCACGCATCAATGCCTCGACCAGCCGGGCCGGCGAAGTGCTGGTCGAAGCGGCGGACTTCTACGGCAAGCCCATTCCGGGCCGCACCTTTGACGATGCCATCCCCATCATCGGCGATCAGCACAAGACCATCATCCGATGGAAAAAATATGATGACCTTGGTATCGAACCCGGCGAGCCTGTCATGCTCCGCTTCAAAATGCGGCAAGCCAAGTTGTATTTCGTCGATTTTCAGTAGGGCGCCGCAAATGACGGAAATCCTTGCCAGCCAATAGGAGCGGAGTTTTTGCTAGAGACAGCCGTCCGGGTCTCCCAGCTGTTTCATGATCGGCCGGCGCATCGTTTCAGCTGCAACCCATTGATGTAGAATTGGGAGGTTGCCACCTGTTCCACTGGCCTGACTCGCGGAATCATCCCCAGGATGCCACTCGATCAACAATCTCTGACAACACTTCAAAACGCTCTTAATCGTGAACGTTTGATTGAAACTGCAATCGAACTGATCGGTATACCCAGCCCGACACGATCGGCTGGACCTGTCGCCAATCGGTTGGCTGAAATTCTCACAGCCGATGGGTTCGATGTGCGGCGCGAAGACGCGAATTGGCCCGAGGCTCCAGCGGTCATTGCACGATTGGATAGCGGTAGACCAGGCAAGACGTTGCAATACGATGTGCATCTCGACACCGTACACCTTCCCTTTGTACCTCCCGACGTCAAGGACAAGGTGCTGACCGGTAGCGGTGCTTCGGACATGAAGGGTGGTGTCGCCGCAGCGGTTGAATCGATGCGTGCCTTGTATAACAGCGGGTGCTTCAAGTCCGGTGTGATCATGTTGACCGCTCACGATCATCACGAGGCGCCGTGGGGCGATGGTCGCCAGGTTGACAAGCTGATAGAAATGGGATTTGTAGGCGACGGTGTACTGCTGCCTGAGTACCACTGTGACAGCATCCCGGTTGTCGGTCGCGGAATCGCGGTCATGCAAATCACGATCCGTCGAGAGGGCGATCCAATTCACGAAGTCCTGCGACCTGAGGGCCAACCCCACGTCATCCTGGCCGCCTGCGAACTCATCCGGCGACTGGAACAACTGGGGGCAGAACTTGCCGCGACCGTGGATCCGTTGGCGGGGTCTGGATCGGTGTTTATTGGCAAGATCGACTCGGGCGAAATCTTCAATCAAGCGCCAACCGAATGCCATATTCACGGGACGCGACGTTGGTTGCCGGAGGAGTCGCCCGAAGCGATTGTCCAGCAGTACGACGCTTTGTTGGCGGAAGTCGCCGCCGCCACGGGTACCAGGATCGAAAGCCAGCTCGATACACGGATGAATGCCTTTCGAATGGATCAGCAAAATCTCCTGATCACCGCCTTCGAAAGTGCCCATGAATCAATCACTGGCAAGACTCTGCCCTTCGGGGCGAAACCGTTCGTGGACGATGGTAATACATACGTGACAAGAGGCGGGATCCCAGCCATCACGCACGGGCCTGGCGCCACGGGGGCTCATACCATGGATGAACGTGTTAGCGTTGATGAATTGGTGCGGGTTGCTCACACTTATGCATTAACCGCGTTGAATTTTTGTGGGTGCTGAAGTTATATGAGCATAAACGTTAGCTGCCCTTTCCCCAAAGTCTGACCACTTCGGCTATTCCGGCAAACCTAAGCACAATCTACCGAGGTACGACATTTTGAATCCAACTAGATCCCAGATCGAACTGGTCCCGTCCGAAAACACAACCCAGGAGGAATTCCTCCGTCACATTATCGCGCGGGACCAGATGAAGGAATTCGCCAAGCGACCACTGGTCATGGACCGGGCTGACGGCGTTCGCTACTGGGACGTCAACGGCAAAGAGTACTTGGACGCACTGTCAGGCATTTATGTCGTCTCGGTTGGCCACAACAATCCACGCGTGAAACAAGCGATCATAGACCAATTAGATCGCCTGTCATTTTCGCCGCCGATGCACGGCACCAACCCCGTGGCAATCCAGCTGGCGAATTTGCTGGCCGAATTGGCGCCGGGAGACTTGAACACGGTAAAGTTTGCAACGAGTGGATCCGAAGCGACCGAAGCGGCCATCAAAATGGCTCGGCAATATCACCAGCTGACCGGAAACCCACGCAAGTACAAGATCATTTCGCGTTATTTGAGCTGGCACGGTTCCACCATGGGGTCGCTTTCGGCTGGCGGACTCAAGGCCCGCCGCTCGGTGAACGAGCCGCTGGCACCCGGTTTCATCAAAGTCTTCCCGCCGACCTGCTACCGCTGTCCGTTCGGCAAAGAATACGGGAGCTGCGACATCACCTGCGCCTCCCTGATCGGCGATACCATTGATCTCGAGGGGCCAGAAACAGTGGCGGCGGTGATGGTCGAACCGATTGGGCATACGGGCGGGGTTATCGATCCTCCTGAAGAGTACTTGCCCATGTTGCGCGAAATCTGTGACCGCCACAATACGCTGCTGATCTTTGATGAGGTCATCACCGGCTTTGGAAGGACGGGCCAAATGTTCGCCGCAGAGACATTTGATGTGCTGCCAGACATGATCTGCTGTGCCAAGGGTATCAGCAGCGGATACGCGCCGCTCTCAGCACTGATTTGTCGCGATCATCTGGCCAAGGCATTCTGGGGCGATCCGCCCGAAAATCCCGGTTTTGTGGAAGGCCATACGTTTGAAGGAAACCCCGTGGCCGCTGCCGCAGGCATCGCCACGATCCGCGAGATTATTGACCGTGATCTGCTGGCCAATACCCGCGCCATGGGCCAGCGGCTGCGGGCAGGGCTGGAGGGCCTGCGAAAACACGGCATCATCGGTGACATTCGCGGCAAAGGATTGTTCTTGTGCATGGAATTCGTCAAAAATCCTGAATCCAAGGAACCATTCCCCGCCGAGACTGCTATCGGTATCCAAATTGGCCGGGCAGCGCTCGATCGTGGTTTGCTCACGCGGTTTGACCCACATTGGATCGCCTTGGGGCCAGCATTGGTCGTGACAAAAAACGACATCGATGAGATCGTAAAGATTCTTGATGAAACGATGACGGAAGTTTTGAGTGGTAATTCAAGCCGCTGAACGTGATGCGTTTAGCGATGAAATGCGAAAATGCGGAACTTCTAATTGCGACACGCGGAGCATGTCGAAAGATCTTACCATTCTGATTCCGGCGTAGCCGCTAGAGAATCTTGGGATCTTCGTTGACTTCGGCCAGTGGCCCCCCATTGGCCACTGGTTGGTTTTGCAAGAGATGGCATGATGACGCACTCCCTGGAAAAACAGGGACTTGCTGCCCCCGGCCGGTGGGGACTTGCAAGCCAATACCACCCCCTGCGTGCGCCTGCTGCGTCGGATTCTGCGCCCGTTTCTTGAAGTCCTCATCGGTCACCTGCCAGTAGTGCTTCTGGGCCGCTCGTTCCGAGTGCCCCAGGAAGGCTGTTGCAACGTGCACAGGGCATTCTTTAACAAGCTCTGTGGCTCTGGTGGCACGCAACACCTTGGCCGAATCACCGTCTATGATCGCCACTACCTTGCCTGTGAAGACAGCCGGGGCAGGATTAGTTTCTGAGTTGGCTTGGTGCTGACTAAGCACCAAGCAGACCAGAACCGGTACTGACAAACCAGACCTTCGACTTCATGGCCGCTACCTCCAGCGTGAAGTTCAGATGAGACCATGAGTATAAACTCCTGGAAGTGGCATCGTAAAGCGATGCCTCGGTAGATCAAGCTAAGTGCGGCAAGTACACTACGGGCGGGCTAGTGCAACAACCCGTCGGTACCGAGTGTAACAACCCGGCGGTACGCGGTAGGATATATCCCGCTGGATATGGCCGATGTAAACCGCGTTTACAAAGAGGGAACGATGAACCGCTTACCGTATTTGTGGGTAGCCTTGGTGTTGTTGTGTATTTCCGCGTGCACTCGCACTGAACAATCGGTACCGGAAGACAAGGCGTCCGCAGCCAGAATCGTCATCAACAAGGATGCTGACCAGACGCGGGATCTGTCTCCTGCCGAGTCTCCGTTTCCGCCGACTGATCCACCGCGACCGCCGGCCGTTGCTCCGTTTGATAGTGATCAAGCCAAAGCCCTTCAAAAAGCCTGGGCTGATCACCTTGGCACACCTGTTCAAATCACGAACCCACTTGGCATGAAATTCAATCTGATCCCGCCGGGTGAGTTTGTGATGGGCTCCCCTCCGTCGGAACCGTGGCGTCAGGACGACGAAACCCAACATCTGGTGAAGATCACGAAGCCGTTTTACCTCGGCGTGTACGAGGTAACGCAACAGCAGTACGAGCGGGTGATGGGTAACAATCCCAGCCATAGCAAAGGCCCGACCAAACCGGTCGAAATGGTGCGATGGATCGAAACGGTAGCGTTTTGCCGCAAGTTGAGCAACGAGGAAGGGGTGGAATATCGCTTGCCGACTGAAGCTGAGTGGGAATACGCCTACCGCGCGGGAACGAGTACCGCTTACATTTTTGGGGATGACGCTTCCGGGCTTGGCGAGTACGCATGGCACAGGGATAACTCGAAACGCACCACGCATCCGGTTGGCAAGTTAAAACCGAACGCTTGGGGCCTTTACGACATGCACGGCAATGTGTGGGAGTGGTGCCAGGACTGGTGGGGGGCTTATGATCTGCCTGTGGTGAGCGACCCGACAGGTCCAGCGTCGGGCGATCGCCGTGTGTTGCGTGGCGGGGCGTTCTACACTCAACCGCTGGGCGTCCGCGCTGCCTACCGCGACAGCTACGGCGACCAGCCGGACTACCGTACCCGCTCTCTTGGTTTTCGTTTGGCCAGAACTTACCCCTTATCACCTTAACCACTTTACCCCTTACCCGGCGTAGCCGGGGCGAAGTTTGACCGGGGGGAGGTCGAGTTCAAAAGATCGTCACATCGGGGAATCGTTTGGCCCGGCCTGCACGTTTTTTCGCATAAGTTTTATCGCCAACAGCGACGCCCGCAGTGGGATATGCCGCGCAGACCCTGCGTGCCGCAAGTGGTTTCGAGGAGTGGACGGTAGACGAAACTAGTTTCGAGGAGTGGACGTGGGACAATTCGGTTTTGCCATGCACCCATTTTTTTTCGCACTATTTTGCAGACAACTACGGGTACTTATTGCACCCTTGGGGGGGGGTGGGCAAACCCCTGTCTCCGGCACACCCCTATTGGGGTGTGCCACACCTGAAGATCAATCACCCACGGTGGCCCTTCTATGGGCTTTTGGTGAGCGACTCAGTGGCCTGCTGAAGGAGCCCTTCACGCACGCTGGCCGCCAGCTGCAGCCAGAGGGTGATGAGCTGCTGAAGATCGGCATCGATTGCGCCCAATTCTGCGCAGCGTGCGTCGCGCTCTGTGGTGACCGCCGGTTTTCCCGAGGATTGTTGCAGTTGTTCGAGTCCCCCATTGGTCAGTCAAATGGGACGGCAACGCCAATCGCTGCTACGGTCATGGCGAATATCGGAAAATGGTGCCCGAGCCCATCTCCACAATGCTGAAGATTTCTGACACCCGGAAGGAGTTCTGAAGTGCGCTGGGAGGGCGAGAAATCCGACTATGGAATGAAATGCCCAACGCAAACCGTCACGACATTCAACGATTTTATTGCCTCTGAACTCTGACTTGCGTACAGTTGAAACAGCTGCACCACAAGACTTCGGTTTTGTGAAAAGTCGCTTGTTCTCCCGCAAATTATTTTGCAGGGACACGACACCTGTCAGCTCAGTTGCGTCAAGTTCAGCAGGCAAATGCAGCTCATGGGTTTCATCGAGGCCCGGCCAGAGGAGGTCATACGTCGGATTCTTGAGCCGTGCGGGCTCTGGGGCCCGCCATATCTACAGTAAGTCTGGCCCAACCCTGGAAATCGGGGCGAAAATCCCGGTACGTCACCATGCGGGACAGGCTGGGAATTGACCGGCAGATTCAACGAATTTATACTCAGCCCGCCATATCGAAACCAGGTGAAGACGCGATTCCAATCGCCCACTGGCCACAAATTTGACTTGTAAATCAGACATAGGACGCATGAAGAAATGATGACGCATAAAGATATCATGTCGCCGACGATCGAGGATACCAAGGGCCGGCTCGAGATTCGGACCGGGCTCGAGAACCGCTACTCGGATGTCCTGACAGCTGAGGCACTGTCGGCCCTGTTGCCGCTGGCGGGTTTCGAGGATCGCCGCCGCGAGTTAATGCGGGCGCGGATCGATCGCCGGGCCAGGCGGTTCCTGAACCGTCGCCCAATTACCTTCCTCGACGCGTCCTCGACAATCGAAGGAACCGACATCAAGGTCCAGGACGCACGGGATGGGCGGTTCGTCGGCAGCGAGATCCCGGCCGATCTCCAGCGCCAGTGGATTCAGGGTACGGGACCGGCGACGCGACCGAACGCCCCGGGCGAGAAATCGCTGCGGAACGTCGCCTACGCACTTTTGTCTGGAGCCGACGGCTGGATGTTCGACGGTGAGGACGCCCTGGGGCAACTCTCGACCATGTCTCTGGACAATCACCGCAACCTGAAACTCGCCATCGCTCAGGACCCCATATTCCTCAAGGTCGCCGAGCAAGTCGCCACAGAAATGAACGACTGGTCACAAGAGTTTTTCGAGCGGGACATCGTCACCAACTGGCGCGACCAGCTTGACTTCACCACGAAGATTTACCGCGTACGTGGGCTCCATCTGGACGACCGCCATATCCGCCGGGCAGACGGGACCGGGCTCGGGGCCTCGCTCGTCGATGCCACCCTCTACGTGGTCAACAACCAGGAGGCCTTGCGTGCCGCTGGTTCCTCGGTCGTGCTGTACCTGCCTAAGATCCAGACGGCTGGCGAAGCGACACTTTGGGGTGCCATGCTGTCGGCCCTCGAGGCACATTTGTCGCTTCCAGATGGGACTGTCAAGACCTACGTCCTGGTTGAGCAACTCGAAGCCAGCTTCCAGCTGATGGAAATCCGGGCCGCGCTCGGGCGACGCTTCGTTGGTTACAACACCGGGCGGTGGGACTACATCAACAGTGTCTCGGACGCCGTGTCGTGGGATGAAGGTTTCCACAACCCGAACATCGATGCCATCGGGATGACTTATGGCTACATGCGCAACTACGAAGACCGGGTCCGGCGGGCAGTCAACACCCCTGACCAGGACGGTCGCTGTGCGTTGTGGCAGGGCGGCATGGAGCCGAACATTCCGGTCGGCTCAAAGCAGGGCGTGGCGGCGAGCATGAAGCGGGCAGTGGCGGGTGCCCAGCGCGAGCAGCAAGCAGGAGCAAGCGGCAAGTGGGTCGCGCATTGGAAAATGGTGCACATTGTCCGCCCGGTCTGGGAACAGGTCGGAGACGACAACCAACTCGGGCGAAACTTCCCGCCATTGACATACACCGACTCCGACGCGGCCGGCCTGACTTTGCTGGAGGCGGCGCCGCGGACCATCCGGGGGGCCCGGGACCTGCTCAGTGTGGCGCTCCAGTATGGCAACGCGTTTGGTCAGGGCATGCAGGCTGCGGCGCTCAAGCAGGCCGACTCCTTTGGCGACGACGATGTCCTCTACCTCATGGAAGACATGGCGACCGGTGAGATCCGGCTGAGCATACTCTGGGAGTGGCTGCACAAGGGGGCGACCTTCACCGAGCCTGATGATCCAAGCGGGATCTCGGTCGGCGATCTTCTGACCAAGCCGCTGTTCGAGCGTTTGCTGTCGGAGGAGTATGACAAGTTGCTGGCGGCGGGGAATCGCGATGTCCACGACGACTCGAAGGCCACCACGCTGCCGATCGCCCGGGCCATCGTCGCGGCCTATGTCAGCAGCACCGTTAAGACGCCGTGGTACATCGATCTGTTAAACATCAACCTGGACAACTACGATCTGGATGAGGCACAGGGGCGCATCGAGCGGTTCATGACAGCATTCGCCAGGGATGGCACCCGGATCACCGACAATCTTTATTTTGACTCCGCGCCGTGTGCGCCGAAGAAACAGGAACCGAGCAGATGAGTGAATTCAAGCAAGACTTAACCGAGTTAATCACGTGGCAGTCGAGCGCTCGCTTCGAAGGCATCGAGCGGCTCTACTGCGCAGACTAGGTCATCGATCAGCGCGGTACCATCCCGCAAGACTATACGGTCGCCCAGGTCACGGCCGGGAAGTTCTACGAACTGCTGCGGCGGTTGTTCGCCGAGCACCGGTCGATCACGACCTTTGGCCCGTACTCGCCAGGCCAGGCAGTGGCCATGAAGCGGGCCGGCATCGAGGGCATCTACCTGGGCGGCTGGGCGACCTCGGCGAAGGGCTCGATCTGCGAGGACCCGGGCCCGGACCTCGCAAGTTACCCGCTGAGCCAGGTCCCGGAGGAGGCAGCACCGATCGTGCGGGCATTGCTAACGGCAGACAAGAATCAGCACTTCGCGCGTTCGCGGATGAGCGAGGCCGAGCGGAGCGCAACTCCGGAACACGATTTCCGCCCGTTCATTATTGCCGATGCCGACACTGGCCACGGCTGCGACGCGCATGTCCGCAATCTCATCCGGCGTTTCGTCGAGGTCGGGGTTCCGGGCTATCACATCGAGGATCAACGACCAGGCTCGAAGAAGTGTGGCCATCAGGGCGGTAAGGTCTTGGTAGGGGCCGATGAGCAAATCAAGCGGCTCAACGCCGCCCGATTCCAACTCGACGTGATGAACGTCGCGGGCATCATCGTCGCGCACGGACGCCGAGTCCGCGACGCTACTGGAAAGCCGGGGAGACGAACGGGATGACGCCTTTATCCTCGGTGCAACGAACGTCGACATGCCTCGCTACAAAGTTGGCCACGCTGCCATCCTGCGACGCTTCCACGAACAGGGCGCCGAGGACATCCGTGGCCATCGCCTGTTTGCCATCCATGAGCCCGAATACCAGGCAGCCTTCGCCTGGCTTGCCCGGACAGGCTTGCAGCAGCTGATTGATGAGAGCATCAAGAGGCTCCGCACGGGGGACTCGATCGATACGGTCGTCGACAACGTTATGACCCGCTACGTCGAGATTTGGGTGGCCGAGTCGGGCCTCAAGACCTACCCGCGGGCGGTAGCCGACGTCATCCGGTTTCGCCACGACGAGGGTGAAGAGTTGGAAATGAATACCGAGGAATGGCTCGAGTTTGCCTGCCAGGCCTCGTTCTCGGAAGCACGGGAACGCGCGCGTTCACTCGGGATCAACATCATCTGGGACTGCGGACACGCCAAGACACCAGAGGGCTACTACCAGATCCAGGGTGGGATCAAGTACGCGATCGCACGCTCATTGGCCGTCGCCCCGTTCTGCGATCTCTTGTGGATGGAGACCAAGACGGCCAACCTCTCGGAGGCGCGCGAGTTTGCCGAGGCCATCCACGCTCACTTCCCAGGCAAGATGATGGCCTACAACTTGTCACCTTCCTTCAACTGGGATACGACCGGAATGAGCGACCAGGAGATGACGCGATTCCCCGTCGAACTCGGAAAAATGGGCTTCGTCTTCAATTTTATCACCTACGGCGGTCATCAGATCGATGGCCGGGCCAGTGAGGATTTTGCGACGGCGCTGCAAGAGGACGGGATGCTGGCGCTGGCTCGGCTCCAGCGCAGCCTCCGGCTCACCGACTCACCCTACCAGACACCACAATCGCTGGTTGGTGGCCCACGCGCCGACAGCGCCCTGATGGCCGCCTCGGGACGGACTGCGATGACCAAAGCGATGGGCAAGGGGTCGACCCAGTTCCAGCACCTCGTCCAGACCGAAGTGCCAACCCGGCTCCTGGAAGAGTGGATCGAACTCTGGGCCACGTATCACAAGCTGCCGCGCCCCCTAAAGGTCAAGCTGCGGCCACACGCCGCCGGCTCCGAACTGCTCGAACTCGGGATCTTCAACGTGACCTCCGCTAAGCTCGCCAACGTCGTGTTCACACCCATCCAGGATCGACATGGGCGCAACATACTCATGATTCGGGACCAGAACACCTTCGATACGAACCTCCGCAAGAAGCGGCTCATGACCCTCACCCATCTCTACCTGATCCATCGCTACAAGTGCTACCAGACGCAGAAGATGAAGAGCCATGGGTTGTTTAGCGCTGTCTACGACGAGGTGGGTGAGGTCATCGTCGCCGACATCGACAGCGCTCGGATCAAGGAGTTCTTCGAACCCGACCGCAAGCTGCTACAGCTCTTGATCGAGAAGAGTTCCCCGTCAGTGGCGGTGGGCGTTGTGCACGCAACCCCTGAGTGAGATCCAAGACCAGAGGACGACCGGGGTCGCTCGCGGAGGCCTGATCAAAGCTGCTGGTCGTACCACAGCTCCCAGCCCTTGAAAAACTACTCCTGGGCAACCACCTTGTTTCGCAGCACGCCAACACCCTCCAATTCCACTTCGACCACATCGCCTGGATGGATCTCCGACGTTTTCCCGGGCGTGCCAGTGAAAATCAGGTCCCCCGGATACAACGTCACATAGTGACTGACAAAGCTCACGATCGTCGGGATGTCATGGATTAACTGGCTGGTCCGCTCCTCCTGCATCGTCTTGCCGTTGAGCCGCAGTTGCAACAGCAGGTTATCGTAATCCAGGGCGGAGGCGATAAACGGACCACACGGTCCGAAAGTGTTCCCCCCCTTGGCGCGCCACCACTGGACATCATCCCTCTGCCAGTCGCGGGCACTGACATCGTTGCCGCAAGTCACCCCAAGGACATAATCGAGGGCATCTTTCTTTGGCACGTTGCTGGCAGTCTTACCAATCACAATGACCAGTTCAGCCTCGAAGTGGGTGACTTCTGAGTCTTTCGGCAGGACGATGTTCCCTTCGTGGCGCTGCAGGCACGAGGGGCTTTTGAAGAATGGTTGCGGGATTTGGAACTTCTCGGGGATCTCGCCGCTACGGCGCGTTTCGCTGGTGGACGTAGTTTCGCTAGTGGTTTCCCCGGTTTTGCTACGGGTCGTGACCGTGGTCTTCGTGGTGATTTTTGTGGTAATGGTCTCCTCGTCTCCAAGGTGACTCTTGTAGTTGCCTGCCATGGCAAGCACCTGGGTTGGCTGGGTTGGCACCAGCAAGGTGATTTTGTCCAGTGGAAACAGCTTGTCCGTTTTCTGGAAGTCGCGAAACAGGTCACCGGCAAGCTGGCGAACCTGGTTCCCTTCCACGATGCCATAGGCGACTGTGTCACCAGACTGGAATCGGCAGTACCGGGTGGCAGTGGCGTTATTCTCGGCAGCGACCGTCGGGGATCTCAAGCAAGGCAACGTGCAAAGTCCCAATAACGTAACCACCAGCACTGTTCGTCGCGCAATCATTTTTTTCTCCCTTTGTGGCACAGGTAAAAGTTGATTCACAAGACCGCTCGACTTCCCCCCATCGGGCATTGCGGCCACGCCGTGTTGTACTCCACCCGCAAGTGTACCATCAACGTCCCGGCTGGCAATTTTGAGTTACTGGTTACACGAGTGCACACCCAACCATCTATTCTTGCCGTGTGGGGAAAGGACAAAACATCATGAATTTCCTGAAATCTTCCAAGCGACGCCCTCAGTTCGAGATCCTGGAAGCAAAGCAGCTGCTCGCCGCTGACGTGTTGACAAGTGTTGCCGGTGGTAGTGAAACGGAAAATCTAACTGCAATTCATGCAGAGGAACCATTATTGACTGGTGCACCGGTACGATCGGGCCTCAATCGTCTGGAGCATGGCCCTGGACTGCACGATTCAGTTCACTGCCTTACCAGAATTACGTTATCCACGGGTCGCTCGAATTCCAATCCCACGCCGCACCCGATGCCTGTTCCAGAACTGGTCGATGCCTGTCACAAAGACAGTCTCGATCCCGGCCCAATCGGTCTCGATCCTGGCCCAATCACAACGCGGCTGGTTACGGGTAGAGCAGGCTCCAATCGTCTGGAGCATGGCCCTGGACTGCACGATTAATCGAAGTCCACCTCAAGCAACTTGCCACGCAGTTGACTCAATGCTTTCGTTTCATCACCAACCGGACCCTTTTCGGCGGATCCTAGCATCACTTCAAGTCGGCTGATCTGCCGGACCAGTTGGCGGAGGGTCTCGGGTGTGAGCGCTCCTTCGTGATCATCGCCAGGCATGCCGGTGTGATAGGTGAAGTGTTTTTCGAGCACTTCGGCGCCCAGTGCGACCGCGGCCAGGCAAGCTTCGATTCCACGACTGTGATCGCTGTATCCGACAGGCAGGTGCGGAAACTCTGCCTTGATGGTAGGAATTGCACGCAGATTGACATTGTGGTCATCCGTCGGGTATTGGCTAACGCAGTGCAACAACGAAAGACTGTCGATGCGGGCCAACCGATCTACCGCATCATGAATCTCCGGCAGGGTCGCACCACCGGTGGAAAGGTAGACCGTTTTGACCTGATCCGCTCGAGAATTTACGTAGTCAAGCAGCTCGTGATCAACGATCCGACTCGACGCGAGCTTCAAGGAGGTCATCCCCATTTTGTCGACCAGGAAATCGGTTGAGCGAATCGTAAAGGTCGAGCTGAGGAACTCGATGCCCTTTTCGCGGCAGAGTTCCTGCATCTCGAAGTGCACCTTTTCGGGCATCTCCACACCCTGGAACCACTCGTACCACTGGTGATCCTTGCCGAATTGGTTGGCAGTATAGGTCTGAAACTTGGCAATGGTGGCACCATTGGCTGCAGCCTCCTCAACCATGCCTCGACAAACGTCCCAACGTCCATAGTGGTTTTCGCCGATTTCGGCCATCACGATTGTTTTCATGGTCATTGCTCCGCACGTAGTCGGAAAAAATTCCGAGAGGCTTGTGGATCGTTCGGCAGCCATGGGTGAAATCAGGAAAGTCGACAGCCGTACTGCGGGTGCCGACCGACTGGTGTGGGCGGCATAAAGTGGGCATCCCAAAGTCTTTAGCGACCAAAATGGACCCTACAACAGTACAACGTCAAATTCTTCCTGGCAATGACTGCACGGAGTATGTCACGGAGCAACGTCAATGAGACAAGCCTGAATCCTGCCACCCTCTCGCCCTGGTCAACAAAGAGTCCGCCATGCGGGCAAGATGCGGGCAAGGTCAACACTTGACAGGGTGGTTCGGCATCTTTTACCCTCGGTAAGCGCGTTTATCTTCAGCTTGTGGTTGCAAGAACGGGTGAAGACGCACTCCAAACCACCTGTCACAAGAATCGCTCACTCCGAAAGACAGCTTTGGGGTTCCGACAAGTTTTTCGACTCCATCTTATTCCGATGATGCAGGTTAGCAAATGATGACGACACTAAAAACTATGCTGTGTGTTACGACGTTGGTCGTGTGTCTTCCAGTGGTGAGTTCTCATGCGGTGGTACTCAACCAGACTGACATGTTTGAAAGTGACCACCTGGAAAATTGGACAAGTGGTGCATCGAATCCCAACCCGCCACTCCTCAGCGAGCCGCTATCGGGAAACCTGAATCTGAGCGGGTATAACGCGAATACACCCATGGACCAGCAAGCAACAAGCTCTGCCTACTTTGCCGCCGCGCAAAGCAAAATGGTCATCAATGGGTTCTTGATGAATGGTTACACTAACCAAAGCACAGGTACTACGCTACCTCTTACTGAGGTTGGTACAGGACCATTGTTTGCTCTTCCTGAAGTACCGTCAGGTACAGCAAGGCTTGTGTCTTTTGGTGGCGCTGACAATTCTTGGTGGAAGTGGAGTGCTGAAAACAATGTGTTTGTTCTAAGTGATGACCAGGTAGATACGTTAGCTACAAATATCGTAAATTTTGTAACCGTTAATGGCTACGACGGAGTGGACGTAGATATCGAAGCGCCTGGAAGTTCTTCTGCTAACCACCAAAAAATAATACGCTTGGTAAAAGACCTAAGAAAAGGCCTGGACAGTAGTGGTAGTGCCGCCCCATATGGAGGAAAATACTTAATAACTCTCGCAGCATCCCATATTGGAGCTTGTAACGATGGAAGTACTAACGATAGCTGCCAATATATATTAACCAAATATGGCCCGCAGGGGACCATCCTACCAAATAACGAGTGGCTAGGAAGTGAAATCGATGTAGTAACCCATACCTATAACGACCTCGATTACATAAATGCGATGTCCTATACAATGGTCGATTTTAGCAGCGATGATTATGAACCATTGGCTAAAGCCTCAACCCAGTCCTATGTTGATTTGCTCAATAAAACAACTGGTGGAACTGATGGCAACCAAAAAGTTCTTATGGGTATACCAGCTTTTGAAGTTCTGCCTGCTCCTGGCACTCCCTGCCACGATGCGGGGACGCAATGTGCACCAATTACAAAAGATTTAGCTGAAAACCTTGCTCAAGATGCAAAAGATCAAGGCTTGTATGGTGCTTTTCTCTGGACAGCCAACTACGACTCGGCCAATGGCATTGCGAACTACGGTGAATATCTAGGCAATATCATCACCGGATCGTCCGGCCTCACCGGCTCGGGAGACCACGCCATGATCATCACTTCCACCGGTGCGGGGGGAGCGGGCAGCAAATTGGTCGCCTTCAATAAATCGCAGTGGACCGGTGACCACACCGCAGCAGGCATCCGTGGCATCTCGATGGATCTCCTCAATGCCGGCGATACCCCGCTGAACATTCGCCTCGCGATCAATGGGGCAGGTGGCAAATTCTCCACGACCAACGCCATCGCTCTTGCCGCACAAAGCGGCTGGACTTCAGGCACCTTGTCGACCAACGCCGGCGATTGGACAGCCGTCGTTAATGGCACCGATATAGCCGCTACGTTGGCCGACATCACCGAAGTGCGTATCCTCTCTGCGGCAGCGCCTAGTTGGCAGGGCGAAACCGTCGCTGCTGAACTCCACGTTGACAACATCAGGGTCGTTCCCGAACCGGCTACGCTCGGACTGTTGTCCATCGCCGCGCTGAGTTGCTTGCGGTTTCGTCGTCGTTGAGTCAACTGTTCGGCTGGAACCCGTATCGGTGCTGGCCAGCAAAGGTTAAACAAAAGGGGCTTCCTTTTCTGGGCAGTGCCTCTCTTTTTGCGAGCTGCAGCCCGTCATGCGGTTGTCGAGCCTAAGACGAAAGAGGATCGACAGATAAACCGGGATTTTGACGGTGAAATCACATCGGGCTCGTTACAAGGTAGGAATTGCCCCATCCATTTTTGCAACCGACCGACCACTCGGACCTGCATGGAAGTCGTGGGAGAACATCGGGGCGAATCGGGTCGCCCAAACGCACCTTGTCGATGCGATGGCCGGCGACCTGGAAAAAAACGTAGATTCTTTGCGGTTTCTTTCGGTGCGGTAAGCGATGAGTGCAACCGGGAAAAGGCCATCGCTCCGCACGGTGTGACTACCCAGTGGGTCGAGACTTTAGTATGGTAGGCACAAGCATTGGGGTGGGTTCGTGGAGTTCACTCCAGGGGAACGACATGGAGAAACCCCTGCCCGGAACGAAGCGGGGGCATGACTCGCATCATGGGTGGCACGGGTTGAAACGTAAACGACTCGGCAACCAAAATTATTCATCGAATGTGACAATCTGTAGGCGGCGCACCAATCGCTTTTAAGCCCGAACCAGTTCTCATGAACGCCTCTCTCAGAGAAATTAAAAAACATCTCCGCCTGTTGACGGTCGAGATTGGCACGCGTGTCGCCGGCAGCCGTCAAGAGAAAGAAACGGCAGGCGCCGTTGAGAACCATTTCAGTCGTCTCGGGCTTGACGCCGGTCAGTTGCAATTTCGCTTTCCCAATTATCTTCCCAGGATCTGCCGGCTGGAGATCGTTGCCGGAGGAAAACCGGGGCGGGTCACTTCGGCCCGGCCCATGATGTACACACCCGACACTCCCAGCGAGGGCATAACCGGTCAGCTCTGCTTCCTGCAAACGGGAACACCGCACGACCTCCAGCAACCCGGACTGCGGGGCAAGGTCGGCTTGCTCCTGGGAGCGGCCAACTTGCGATTACCCGCCTTTCGCCGCAAGTTGATCGCCGCGAGATTGAAAGGGTTGGTGGTCGTAGACCACCGCACGGAATATCGCACCCCGATTTCGGTAGGTGCCGCGCCCCAGTGGATGCTCGACTTCAGCCTGCCCGTGGTGGGCGTACCACACCTGGTAGCCGTCGATCTTTTGAAGATGGGTAAGCTCAAGGTCTCCCTCACCACGCAGGGCCGCCGGGTCTCGTCCGAAAGCCAGAACGTGTGGGCCGAGATCCCCGGACAAGGAAGTGCCGCCCGGGAAATCATCGTCGTGACTTGCCACTTGGATTCTGTACCCGACGCACCCGGTGCAAACGACAACGGCAGTGGCACCGCGGCGGTCATGGAACTGGCGCGAATCTTGCGGCAAGCGAAATTGAAGAGGACTGTACGGCTGATCGGGTTCGGTGTCGAAGAGCGGCTGAGCGTCGGTGCGTATCTCTACGCCACGCGGCAGGTGCAGGATGCGAACCAGATCAAGCTCTGCATCAATCTCGACTCGATCGGCGCAATCGCCGGAGAAGACATCGTCACCACCGCCGGTACGCCTGCGCTGACCCGATTGGTCCGGAAGGTTTACGACGCCTGCCGGCACGGAGCGGAGTTCGTAGAGGACGTCAGTATTTATTCGGACATGTTTCCACTGAACATGCTCGGCATTCCCTCGGTCTGGTGCTATCGGTCCGGGGGACAGTGGGCGTTCCACACCAAGCTCGACAATTTTGAAAATGTTTCCCCCCAGGCAATTACCCGCACCACCCACACAGTCGCCCAGCTGGTGCGACGCGCGGCGGACGCTCCGCGACTACCCTTCCCCCGCAAAATCGATCCTTCGATGGCAGGCGTGATCAAGGCTGCAGCGCGCGAAAACTACAGCCACCCCTGGAACATTGAGAAAACTCTCCGAGGCTTGCCAGAGGTTTAGTCCGGCAAGGTGGCGTTTCCGACACCTCAGAATTCGCCACCCAAACTCTATAAAAAAAGGCATTGCGGTGTTTAGCCGCAATGCCCTGCTGTTTAAATGCGATTCTTTACACGCTCTTTAATTGTCAGACTAAAAAACTGCCCTCAGATTCATTGTCTGGCGAGATAGATTTCATTCCCCGTCCCGACTTTTCGAAAGCAAATATAGAATGACACCAAGGGCGATTACACCCACAAGTCCCTGACTCCCCAAACTGGAAATCAAGGTAGTCAGGTTGGCAGTGACATTGCCAATGAAAGGGGTTTTGTCACTCGAGCCAAACAGGACTTGAATCACAACCCCTAAAGCCACTAGCAGGAGACCAACTTCGGTGATTTCCCGCAGCCAGGTTTTCGCAGTGCCCGAAACGTTCATGGAATCGGTCCTTTCTATAGGGTGGAAAGTGCTCTTGGAAACGCAATCGGGGATAGGGGAAACAGGTCGATTTTGACATCTGTGCACGTAACTTGTTTCTTCGAAATGACATAGGGTCATTTCCTGCCGTGATGATTTTCAGGATTGAACGTTTCCGGTGCGGCGACTCCCCCCTAACAACTTACTACCCGCTCAAGCCCTCAAGCAGGTCATCAAATCGATCGGCGACAAACACGCCTGCCTTTTGCAGCGTCTGCTTCTTGCCTTTGACCGAGCCGCGACCTTCTTCGACAATCACGGCTGCATGTCCGAAACGGACTCCCTCCAGATCGTCGACAAAGTGACCAGAAAGAAATGCGTTGATCCTCAGGCGGCTTTTGCGTTTGAGCAACAGCTCGGCCAGATCCTCTTCGGCGGTCCCGCCCGGCTCACCATAAAGGACCACCGAATCGGTGGCAGGGTCATCTTCCAGAGCCGCCACCATTTGGGCAAAGTTGGTACCCACAATCGGATCCCCACCGACGCCGACAGCAATACTTTGTCCGATCCCGTGGCTTGTCAAAAAGCTGGCAATTTCGGTCGTCATCCCTCCACTTCGGGAAAGAATGGCCGTGCTTCCCGGGGTGAAGGATCTCCGCACGTTGTCAATTCTCCCGCCGATTGTGCCAAGTTTTGCCTCGTGTGGCCGGATAAGTCCCAGTGAATTAGGGCCTATCACCTGGCACCCCGCCTGCCTGGCCGCGACGATGATTTTACTCGTGTCGCGGCGTGGAACCCGTTCGGACATGATGAGGCAAAGCTCGATTCCGTGCGCGAACGCTTCCAGGGAAGCATCGAGAACTGCCGGTGCCGGAACGGAAATGACCGAGACGGTGGGGGCATAGTCCTTTTTGAGTTGGGCCACCGTGTCGTAGACCCTCTTGCCATGGACCTCCTGGCCACCCTTGCCGGGGGTGACCCCGGCGACGACGTGGCTTCCATACTCGAGCATGTCGGCCAGCATGGCGCTCGCCTCGCGGCCGGTGATTCCCTGCACCATGATTTCAGCCTGCGGGTCAAGGAGCATGTTGACCTCCCGTGACCGCCAATCGGGCCGATTCATCCAGCGAAATTTCACGGCCATAAACTCGCACTCCGGCTGAGGTCATGACGGCACGCGCCTCGTCCTCCCAGGAACCGGGAATACGAAACAAAGAGATCACTTCCGAGGCTTTTCTGCCGGCAGCTTCGGCGCCGGCCAGGACTCCTCGGGCAACCACATCGGCGCGGGTGTTGTTCACCACGTTCATGATCACCGCCAGGGTTTCCACCCCCGGCTTGGAAATCAGCAAATGCGTGAGGGCAGCCACTTTTTCCTCGGTCGGATTCCCCCCGACTTCACAATAATTGGCCGGTTTGCCACCATATTTGAGAATCGCATCGAACACGGTGAGACTGGCACCGCCGCCGCCAATCAAAAGGGCCAGGTCGCCGTCAAACTCCACGACCCGCCCGGCAACTCCCCGATGGTCTTGCGCGTCGATTCGCTGCGCTTCGAGCTCCAGCGAGGTGGGGGGGTGGCCGGTTGCCGTAGAGACGATTTCACCCAGCGGTTCCAACCGCGATTGCTGGCGATACGCGGCGTCATCCTCTATTTCGAAGTGGGCATCGACCCCGAGAAGATCGCCAGCGGAAATCTCCACCAGCGGGTTGATCTCTGCGACTACCGCATCGGCTTCCAGAAAGGCGCGCGCGAGCCTTTCGATCACGTCTCCCACCACGATCAAGGTTTTCCCGTCGAGACCGGCCTCGCCCGCCATTTCGCGAGCCTTACAGGCAGGCAGGCCTGTCCAGGGATCGAAAGTTCGACGCACCAACGGCTCACTTGTTTGCTCGACGTCAACACCTCCCCGCACTCCCAGGAGTGCTATCGGCAACTTTTGAGTCGTATCCCAGGTCACGCCAACGTAGAACTCCCGCCGGAACGCGACTTTCGCTTCGACCGAGATTTGGGTCACCGTCGTGCCACCCAATTGCATGCCGAGCAGACGGTCGGCCTCCGTTGCGACGTCGTCCGGGGAATTGGCACTTCGCACGGCGCCTGCCTTGGCGCGACCACCGAAGGGGACTTGGGCCTTAAGCATTACGGCGGGGCCAAGTTCCCCGGCAGCTTCAACAGCGGCAGCGACGGAGTCGACGACGACCGACTCGGCAAACCGCAGACCATAGCCGGCCAGTAGCCGTCGAGCTTGATGTTCCACCAGTCTCATGATGCACGTCTCTCCGAGCAGAAATTCGCCATTGCTTCACGTAGTTTCTGCACTCTTAATTTCTACACTTTGCTAGTCGGAAAGATGTTCGTAACGCTTCACCGCGCGACGCGCCCGATCCACTACTGGTTTGTCTACCATGCGACCTTCCCAGGAGAAAGCTCCGGAACTTTTGTCGGTTCGAGTTTCGAACGCCTCGATGAGCTGGCTGGCTTCTTGGGCTTCTTGCTGAGTGGGAGCAAATTCGGTGTTTAAGATCTCGACCTGGTTGGGATGAATCGCAAAACCCCCTTCAAAGCCCAACGAGCGGGCCCGTCGAATCCACTGGCCGAATGTGTCGGCATCGTTGTACATCGTGATCGAACCCAGGTATCCGATCGGGGTCACACCCACTTCGCGCGCCGCGTAGAGCAATAGCATACTCGGAAAATAAAGGGCATCTGGATCCACGCTGCTACCAAGCTCTGCCGCCAGATCTTCCATGCCCAGGCCCATGGCGGCCAGTCGCGGAGTTGCCCTGGCAATCTCGCGAACATTGAGGACCCCGGCAGCCGACTCAATTTGGGCGACCAGTCGAATCTGTCCCACCGGTAGCTGGCGCTGCTCTTCGAGGGCAGTAACTGCTTTGTCAAGCTGCTGCAATTGCTCTGCGGAAGCGACCTTGGGAACCGTAAGGCCCGCCAGGCCAGGGGCCACGACTGCTTCCAGATCCGCCAACGCCAGAGACATTCCGTGGTTGATACGGACCGTACCGATTCGACCCGCGTCGCGAATACGGTCGACCGCCACACGCGCCTCGGCACGGGCCTGTTCTTTCTGGGCCGGCGGAATCGCGTCTTCGAGGTCAAGTTGGATCACGTCGGCGGAACCCTGCAGTGCACTCTTTAAGTACCGCGCATTACCCGCCGGCACAAATAACAACGATCGACATCTCTCTGGGTTAAACTCCATGGAATACCACGGGCGTTGGGGTCGTCGGTTTCATGAAAACGGGCTGCGTGGTCGTCCAAGTCCCTGGAAGTCTTCGCCACAAACGGAGCCAAAGGTGCGGTCAAACGGCTGGCTGGTACAATAATCGCAAACCATGCCGGGGCCAAGTGCGCCTTCGCTGGCGATTTACCAAGAAACCAACATGCGCCGCCACCGAGCAGAGCGGCATCGAGGGTTGCGGTATCACCAGCGGGCACATCGTCGCCCGACCCTGGGGTTGTCCGGACGGGCGGACGTCGGGCTCATCTTGCGGCTGATTTAACCACGTCGACGAAAATACCTGACAGCAATTTTAACCCCGTTCCGTCGTTTCTACCAGGATCCCACCTACCCGCGCGCCCACCAGGAGTCGTCGCAAAATATTCAACAGCAAACAAAGCAGGACAAGGCGAGGTGCCATCTGCTAAAATACGCATACCTATTTGTGGAAGTCTCCTACAAACGAGTCTCAATCCAAAATTTGGCACCCCGGTTTGAAAACCCAAACGAGGAACGAAAAATGTTGAAAGTGGCAACAAACATAGCCTGTTATGCTGCGCTCGTGGTCGTGCTGACATCGAGTATCACCTGCGCTGAGGACAACAAGGGATATGTGGTCTTTGAGCACACCACGCTGGGGAATTTCTCACCGACCCACAACCCGCAGCCAGAGGCGATCGTGGAGACGGTTTCATGCACCTTGGCCCGCGGAGAGTACGAACCAATTCAGATTGGTGTTCACGCGGTGGCTGGTGGATTGAAGGACATTCGGGTCACGGTGAAATCAGACCTTAACGTGAAGGTCTATCACCGCATCGATCCAGACATGCAGCAACAGCTCTCTACAGAGCCCGAGACGGTTGTCCTGATGGAGGTACCAGGCGAAATTTACCTGCAACGAGGAGACGTTGTTCACGAACTTGAAGCAGGCCACTCGGTTAATTTCTGGCTACTGATACATGCTGGCCCCAAAACGTCTCCCGGCATGCACCAGGGGGAAATCGTCATCCAACCAGCAGGACAAGCGGCGACAGAGCTTGACCTCAAAGTCCAGGTCAGACCGTTCAGCCTGGCAGCGCCACGCGCTGTATTTGGCGCCTATTATCGTGAAGATTTTTTGCCCACGCGATTTGGAGTATGGGATTTGGAAGATGACCTTGCGCTGGAAATTTACCGCGATATGGCAGCCCATGGCCAGAACTCGGTCACGTTTTATCACGCGGGAGACTTCCGCAGCCAGATACCGCCGGTTAACAGCCATATGGTCGATAAGTCTCTCCCACTGGCCCAAGAGGCAGGACTCGCTCGACCAGACATTCCTTGTGTAGCCGTGCAACTCAGCATCTGTGGCGAAGACATTTCCCAAACACAAATGGAAGCGGCGGTAGCGTGGCTGGCGTCAGAACGGCATCAGCACGGGTGGCCAGAACTTATTGTGTTCGGCCGGGATGAAGGGCTTTATCCAGGAGTCGGGCTGAGGGAAACCTATGCTCCCCTGCGCCCGTTACCCATTCGCCTCTCGACCGACATGAGTCACATCTCGCCAGCGTACGCGTATGCCGATATTCATGACGTGTGGACCCTTCACGACGGTTTGGTCACCCCTGAAATTCTGGCCGAGGCCAAACGGATGGGCGCAGAGGTCTGGGTCTACTCGTATCAGATCTGGAGAAAGCATTACAGCCCGGTGAGTCAACGATACTTCGCGGGACTGCACACCTGGGCCCACAAGTTCAGCGGCAATTGGATTTGGGCTTACGCGCACAATCGCCACAGCCAGGTCTGGTGGAAACCCAACAGCAACGAGCCGATGCCCCACATGGGTTGGGAAGCTCGCCGCGAAGGCGTTGACGACTATCGCTACCTGCAAATGGTCGAAGATCTTGTGAAGGCAAAGAAACCCGACCCGTTAGCTGTCGAGGCGGGAACATGGCTGGAGGGGCTCAGGGCACGTCTCACGCTTACCGATGTTCAGCCGCATGACGTGGAGGCGGGCAAGCCTCTGGACATCGAGGAATATGACGCCATTCGAGCCAGGGCGGCCGACTATATCGAGCGGCTCGGACCGATCGTCAACCACCAAGCGCCAATGGCCAGGCAGCTGAAAGACGAGGCTGCAGCCTTCCGCGGCAAATCGGTGCAACAGTGCATCGACGGGCTGAAGGATGCTGATGTTGCCAAGCGTCGGGCCGCTGCCTGGGCTTTGTTCGAACTGGGTCCCCAGGCCGCTTTGGCCACGCCGGCGCTTACCAAGTTGCTCGATGATCCGGAAGTTCGTATTCCCGCCCTGCACGCCCTTGATGCAATCGGTCCCGAAGCGTACCCGGCGGCATCGAAGATAGCCTCGCTGCTGTCAGATCGTGATCCTTTCGTGCGTCAGGCTGCCACCTTTGCCCTGGTGGGAATTACCCGACCACAAAACTGGGACGACAAAGTGGGCGGATATGCATCCGAGGATGTATCACCGCACGCCCACACGGTGGTTCCCGCGTTACAGCAAGCACTCGGTGATTCGCATGAGGATGTCAGGTGGATTGCTGCCTACGGTCTGGCCCGATGCGCCGAAGCCGCCGCGCCGATACTGCCGGACGTGATGGAGATGGCCAAAAAACCAGCCGGGGACGAGCGATCTATCGGGCTACGACTTCTCTCAGGAATGGGACCAGCCGCTGCCGACGCGGTCCCGCTTTTGGTCAAGTCTTATGCTGAATCCAAAGGCGAGGACCGCCCGGTGACCTACGCGCTGGCAGCGATTGGTCCGGCCGCGTCGGGCGCCATTGCGGTCCTGGAAAAGTACCGCACCCCGGAAAACCCCTACCTGGCCAACACCTGCTACGCCCTGTTCTCGATTCGCGGTGACGAGTCTGACCTCAAAACTATGGTCGATCTTTTGGGCGAGACGAGTTGCCCGAGAGGTTCCGAAGAGTGGGAGGACGTCATCACGCTGCTCAACGCCCTGGGCGGCGAAGCAGCACCGGTCGCCCCCCTGGTGCAGGACCGCTTGAGCCTGTTGGACTCGAAACCAAATCTAAAACGACAACTCGAGTTGGTATTGTCCCAAAGAATCAAAGCAGGTGGCAGCCCCTTTAGATTACTGGCCCAATAAGGCAGAACTCGCCGTTGCTGTTTTCTCCTGGAGTCGAATCACGGGGACATTTACCGACAGGTTCAATACCCCCTAGCTACCCTGCGGTTCTTGGGAATCTTGCGATCGAAAGACCCCGGGGCGTGGACTGCTTGGGTAAGAAACCGTCGCGAAAGTACGCGGCAAACAGGTCTCGCGGACCATGTGAGTCCTCCCGCGCAAATTCCTTTTATGTCAAATCCAAGTCGACGCCTGAACGGAGTGACTCATCAACCTCGAGATCAAAGCTGATGTGACCCGTGTGGCCCTCCGGCTGCGCAACCCCGTTTCCATCCTGCAGCGTCCCGTCGTCGCGCCTCTCATCAATCCGCAAACTGCCCAGAACCTCATCGTGGGCAAGGATTGCCAGCTGGTCTTGTCCAGCGCTGAGTTGCTGGTCAAGAAATTCAAGGCCCACCTGGGGTGGGTTCACACCAGGCTTTGATAACGCCGGTTGTTGTTCACCAAGCCGGGCAAAAAGCAGGACCTTTGCCACATCGTTGTCGCTGACATCGGGCAGAGACGTTGCGATCACCACTGAACTCTCGGCGATTGCCTGCTGGGGTGTTGCCAGGAGATCTACTGAACTGCTCCCGGCAAGCGGGGCCGGTTCTTCAATGAGTTGGGCAGAGGCTTGCGCCGCCGTCAGACCAAAATTGGTTCTCCAAACACCATAATCGCCAATTTCTACACTACCATTGTCATTCCCATCGGCACGCAGGTCCGAGGTCGAACCCAAGGTGTCGCGGTACACCGTGTAGTCAGCAGCGTCGACAAACCCGTTCCGGTTATAGTCGCCGGGCAAATAGACCGTTGGCTCACCTGCCCCGGGCGATCCATACGTCGCATAACTGGTTGTCCAGCTCTCCACCAACGCATGGTCGGGATCGGCTGAGGGATTGACCAGTACCAGCGAGGGTCCCGAACCATCGGCCGCAGCAGGCCAGGGTGAATTGTCACTGTAGGTAAAGCGGTGGATATCAAAGCCGATCGAATCCACCACCACAACCTCTTCACCCCCATTACCAAGTTTGCCGGTGTACTCTCCGGCAATCTGATCCGAAAGACCCGTCCCGTAGCGGGCTTCAAACGCCGATTGGCTCCGCACCACCAGTACAAACTCGCCAGGTCCGAGTGAAGTCACGTTGCTCCCGGAAAAATGGAACTCTTCGCTCGGTCCACCGGTAATTCGCACACCATCCAAATCGAGCGTTTGGGTCGTACCGGAGTTGTAAAACTCAATGAACTCGAAATCATCATCTTCGAACAGGTTGAACGGGTCTTCGGCGGCGGTTGGATTTGCCGGATGGTACATCAGCTCGCTCATCTGTAGCAGATCTTGATACGGTTGCTGGCTTACCGTACTGACCACCGTGATGGAAGTTGAGGCAGATGTATTGATCCTTTCTCCTTGAAAATCGTAGGCCTCGAAGTTGAGCACATTTTCGCCAAACAAGAGCGGCACGTCGGCGACCCAATCCGTTTCGCTGGTCCAGGCAACATCGAGCGACTGTGGTTGCCCCGCGACACGAATCTCGCGGACGTTGATCCAACCCTGACCGTTGATCGTCACAACATCGTCATTCACAACATTTGAAAATGGCGTGGTCGCAATCAACTCGGGAAGAATCAATAAGTCGGAACTGGGCCCACCGGATGAATGGTTCAGCCCTTGAATCGCCAGAATGTTATTGCCTACTGTCAATGTATTTAAGTATGCCGACAAATCAATTTCGGTTGCCACAACGGCATTGCCATCCGAATTGGAGTTGGTGGCTTGTGAATTCCAAATGGGATTGGCGGGCGCGTTCCGGTCGGCAACCTTGGTCCCGTTGAGATAAACCACCGCCCCATCATCAAAGCGGAGCTTGAGTTTTAGACGGACCATCGAATCAATGTCCGCTTGGCTCGGGATAGTAAAGGGAACCCGGATGTAAACAGTGTTGTTACCCCCATCCATAGCCGAGACATCCAGATTCAACAGGCTCGAATAGTTTGTGCCGCTGCCGGGGCGCTCGTACCCAACCCCTGTCAGGCCACTTTGCCAGGTCGACTCGCCGCCAAGACTGGCGAAATTTGTTTCGTTACCCCCGGTCCAAACGGTGTCGATGGCTGAGGCCCCACTGGGAACCAGTGCCCTGGCCAACGCAAACTCACTCACGAGGTTCGCATCGACCAGAATGGTGTTGTCTACGCTGCTCGTGATGCGAAACGGGATCTGGGTGGGTAAAGCACTGAGCACCAAGCCGGACCGCTGGCTGATCCAACTGAGAATGTTGCTGTAATTCTTCCCACCAAGTTCGCCGTAGTGATTTAACCAGTACCCCATATAGGTCGAGTTCAAGGTGGTGTTAATGATATCCAGCGCGTGCCCTTCCAACAGGCGCCGATTCGCCGGCAGGTTGGCCACCGGTGAAAGCGCGCCCGTGACGAGTCCTCCTCCTGGTGAGCCTCCGAAAGTCGCATCCCAATCCCAGGGGAACATCAACACCTTGCCGTCCTCCGGCCTCACATAGAAGCGCATATTGTGATTCTCAGAGGGATAGGTATCACCAACGCCAGTCAGCGTGTGCAGGGCCAGGACCCGCATCCATTGGTCGACGTCCATCACTGCTTGTGTCGCGGTGTCCAGCGCCGATCCCGTAAGGCTCATTGCCTGGGACAATTCAACAACTTTCGAGTAATCATCGCGCGTGCGGTTGTTCGTGATCAGGAAATGGTGACGGTAGGCTTCGGTATCTGTGCCGTAGTCCCGAATCGGAACGTCCCGATAGCCATCGAACCGGTATCCTTCCAACTCGTACTGCGTTCCATCCCCGCCATTCTGGAACTGCGAGTCCAGGTAGACATTGTCCAAGCGGGCCATCTGCAACAGTCCCTCGCCCGTCTGTTCGTCACGCGGAGCAATCACGTACGCAATGTCGTCAAACATCCCCGGGATGTCACCCGCATGATTGGCAATGTGCTTGACCAGGATCTCATCCGTTCCGATCACGGTATGCGCCGACCGGTCGATGGCAACTTTCTCCTGGACGCCACGAAATAACTGGTCGGGGTGAAACCTCAAGTTAAACCCAACCCACGGGACGCCCCTGCCAACCGCACTTCCCTTGAGGCGAACCGCCACATCATAAAACACCGTCCGCTCGTCGTAGACCACTGTTGCCCCGAGGCGCTCGTTACTCAACACGTTCCCATCGTGCATGAAGTCGGCATCGGCGGTCGTCATGAGAATGCGGAAATTGTGCAGTGTTGACAGCATAGCGCGGCCATCTTCGACGACCAACAGCGCGCGTGAATCGGAGCCTGCAGCCGGAAACGTGGAAGAGGCCCCCAGGGTATCGGTCCCTTCTACATAAAACTGAACGATGGTCCCGGCAGCCTGGCCCGGTATCGTCCCGGTGTAAACACCACCGGTCCCGGCCGATGTCGTCGAGTTGTTCCAGCCACCGCCGTTGGCCGACCACCAAAGAGTCACCGCGGCCACGCCATCCAGATCCGCCGCAGCAACCGATACCGCGACAATCTGCCCGGCGGCGGGTACCACCGGACCATGGCGAAACTCGCGATAGGTAGGTCCCATGTTGGCGGTAAACGTCGAGTTGACAGCACCCGGCGTACCGCTCGTGGACGGAACGTCGATCACGGTGGTCCGCGGCAGCCGGTTGAAATAGAGCCGTGTGTTGAGCTGATTCGATCCCGACAACCACTTTGCCCGATAGGAAATCTGGTATTGGCGGCCATCGACAATACTGGCCCCATTGGCGAGCGTGGTGCGGATCTCGTTCCCCTGGTATTCGGTCGATCCGCGGGCAACCAGGTGCAGTGCGTGGTTCGTGGGGACATCCGGGTCCACCACCACCTGGCTGTGGCGATGATTCCCGAGGGAGTCCCAGTCGGCAGCTCCACTCTCGAAGGATGAATTCAGTATCAACTCGACTCCGCCGGCAGTCAGATCCGTCACGCTGATATCGTCCAGCAGCAATTCCCCGGCAGTGAGCAAGCCGAGATTGAATTCGCGGCGCCCGGTCGGCGAACCCGAGACGAACGTTTGGGCCGCACCGGTATAGGTGTAGGTGTTCCAATGGCTCTTACCGGTCTCGTCGCTGGCGACCCATGCCTCGGCCCGCGAATTGTCTGCATCCGGATCCCGAAGTTCGACACTCGCCCCCCCACCGTCGGCATACTCGGGCCACCGCCCGCCGTCAAAGTAATGGACCTCGTCGGCTGGATTACCGTTGGCGTCGGTCAGCACAATTGAGTCTGATTTATTGTTCAGGCCTCCTGAAAAGTCACCCACGACAGCTGCGGATGGAACTTTCGTGTTCACCGCGGCGGCGTCCCCCGCCACGACCAGGTATTCTCCTGAACCGATGACGGTGCCCGTCGAAAATTCAAAGTTGACGGCGTCTTGCAGCTTCCAACCCGTCAAGTTAACCGGTGTGGCGCCGCGGTTGACCAGCTCGATCCACTCCTCGTCCGATTCGACAAACGGTGCCAGGCTCGGACGGTGGTGATACATAATCTCGTTGATCACGATCTCGCTCTGGAATTCGAAGCTGTTCGACCAACCGGGTGTCGCGGTCTTCGGATAAAGCCACCGACCGTCGTGCTGCCACGATCGGCCGCGCGACACGGCATCGACCACCACGGCATCAAGGCCTGACTGGCGGTTGGGTGTGAGCAGCATTAGCTTGTCGCCGGTGGTCGCTGCAAATCCCAGCTCTAATTCTGTGAGCGATAGAAAACCGCCGGCTGCGAGAGTTTGGGAGGGGAACACGTACTCGTTTGCCGGCACAGAAATCGTCGACAAGACGAGTCCGTCCAACGCAACCATCTGGTCTGCAGTATTGACGATTTCCAGCCAAAATCCCGAACCATCCCCAGGAGCAACTTCGTTGAGCCGTAAACCGACCTGCGCCAGTCCCACAAGTGAAGCGTCGTAGAGGACGATCCCGTTCCTGTCGAACCCTGCCGCGACCAGGTATTCAAACGCCAGATCCTGCTGACCGGCGGGGTCAAACGGCTGCTGGATCGAAAGACTCTCCCCGACGCCAAGCGTGGTGGTTCCCGCCAGGTTGAGTTCGCTGAGGTTGGTGGCAGTTGGACTGGCCTCAAACCAGTTGCCACCATCGATTTCCTGGTCTTGCAGGCTGTTCCAGTTCCCGTCGGCCGGCAACAACGATCCCGAGGCCGAACTGATCGTGTAGCCGTCGAACGTGATCGGCTCGTCGGCCGGGTTATAAATCGAAGTCGTACCACTGTTGGTATCGACGGTCAGTACGAGGTCGGAGAACGATAACGGGTCGTTGTGCCCGCCCGGCGTTCCACCCATCAGCAGGCTGGCGCGCCAGTTTTCCGGCGGCAGGCTGGCGGTATCCGGATCCATCTTGGCCAGCGAAAAGCCGCCACCGTCGGGTGCAACCGGCCACACCCCGTCATCGCTGTAGTCAACCACGTCCATCAGCCGGTCGTTGTTGTTGCGGAGCTCAATTTGTGCGCCCTGATTGGCCAACTGGCCCACGTAAGGGCCGAAGTCGGCGACCACGCCGGTTGCGGCAAGCGCAACAGGATCCTTGGCGATCAACAGGTAGCCGCCGCCAGGAACAAGTGCGGCCTGAGGATTCGCCGAGACGGGAGGAAACTCGAAGTCGACATCTCCGCTGAGGGACCAGCCGGAAAGATCCATGTCGAGCGCCATCTGATTGTGAAGTTCAATCCACTCGAGCGTCTGGTCGTCGCCCGGCGGATTGAACATGATCTCGTTGAACACCACCGTGCTGTCGAGTACCCGACGAGGCTCGAGTGTTTCAAATCGAGATCGGCGACCACCACCCTTCGACACCCAATGGCCGTCACCGCCTTTAAGTTGCAGCCCGGCGAATATGTTTTGAGAACTGCTCCGCTTCACGGCCGGCGCCAAGGCAGAAGCGAGCGGAAACCGCCGAGACAAACCAAGCAACACCACCGCCGCCATGCCAAAGAACATCAGCGTTAACGCTGCCGGCTCCGGAATCAACAACTGCTCAGGTCCAAGCGGCGCCGAGCTGGAATTGAACGCTTCGTATTCGTTCTTGAACAAACGAAAATCGACCAAATCGACGTCATTGTCGAAATCCATGTCGCCCAGCATGCTCGACGCGAGAAAACCGTCCCGTAGGATGACGAAGTCGGCGAAGTCGACATCCCCATCTTCATCAAAGTCACCGGGTAGCGGCGGGGCGATTGACTCGGTCCCAAACGTGAGATCGTCAAAGTAGATGTCGGACGAATTTCCACTGCCCGGGATGTAAAGCGTCATGAGCCCAAAGCGATCCAGATTTTCCATTGCATCCTTGTGGCCCGATCCCAGGTTCAAGGTGACCGGGCTGCCGTCATTGATGCTGCCTGTAATCGTGCCGGTACCACCGTTGCCGTTCGGATCGTAGTTCACCAAAAACGTGAAAGGGTTGGTGACGAACGATTGCAAGAGCACCTCAGAGCCCGAACCATTCGCACCATACCGCAAGTAGAGGTCGTCCCCGTCCGAACGCAACATGATGGCGTTGGCAGGAGGCCAAGAGAGGTTGCTGTCTTTGTCGAACCAAGCCAACAGCGCATTGCCATTGCTGGAAATGACGATGCGCCCGGCACCAGACCAGCCGAGGGTCTCGACCGAGGGGTCGAGCTGCCCCACGTCAACCGCGTAGTAGGCCTGCTTACTGCGGACAAACGTACCGCCGACCTCCCCAGGGTTGTAGCCACCGGCGAGATTGGTCGACCCGCTGAAACCAAAGTCCTCGGGCCACGATCGGTTGCGGACACTTTCCCACCCAGGGTCCGCATCGAAATTCTCGGTGATGACAAAACCGTGAGCCGGGGCAGCCAACGCCATGGCCAGGACACATACACCCGCGGCCCATGGCAGTGTGGCCAAGCGAAAGCCAGTAACGAGTTGGATGTAAAACGACAAGAGAAACCACCTGCACCTACTGGTACCCAAGCCCATTATAAGAGAAATTGCGTTCTGTTGGATGAAAAGCCAGTGCCCTGCCACTCCTGTGAACGGTTCATGACAGGGTTCAACTCCATGACAGGGTTCAACGCAAACGGAACCGAATCACTTTGGCCAGTGCCGAAAGGGCCAGTGCCGAAAGCGGCTGGCGTTCTGATATTAGTCACCCAGCGCGTACCCTCAAGGTCGGTGGAGCGAAGTCGGTGGGCTCGATGAGAATTTCGCCGCCCCGTTGCGTGAGTGCGCTCGTCTCCTGGCGCCTGTCCGGGTGGCGGGAAGAGAGCGACGACCAGTTCACCGCGATCTTCCGGCTCGATTTCCATCAGCCCGTCCTTTGGGCTGACCTACAAACGCAGCGTAGCTCGGTTCTCAAGATCCTTCTTGGAACCAAGCCTGTATCGCTGCAGACATGACTAAAGTCGAGCAACTATTTATCTATGTCTCTATGTTTACGTCTTACTACAATCCTAGCGACGGCGGCCGACAAACGGCGCCAGTCCCAGTCCGAGCATCATCAGCACGATGCTGGTGGGTTCGGGGATCAATACATGGCCCGTGAAGTCCAAGTCGTCAACAAAAATGTTGGCACCTGCACCGTTGCCGGGGATGTGCAGATTCAGGATCCCGAAACGATCCAGATTTGTCAGGGCACCCAGGCCACCGGAGACGCCTCGCGATTCGGTGATCCCCTGGCCACTAGTGGCTGTCAAAATACCCGTGGTGTGGTCGTACGCTATATCGAACGTGGTAGGGCCGCTTTCGCCTGGGACAACGTTGCTAGCAATGAGACTGCTACCCTTATCGCCGTAGAGGTAGAGGCTAGCATCGTCGCTGCGGATCCCGATCATGTGCGTGGTATCCCAATCGAGTCCACCACTGCCCGCGCTGGTAGAGTCGAACCACCCCATAATGAAGTTGCCGCCACCACTCAGTACCACAGTTCCCGAAGCCGAAAGCGAGGTGTTGGCGGCGTTAATTGGCGTGATTTCTTGAGCGTACCACGCCAGGGGAGTACGAATGATATCTCCGCCGATCTCGCCAGCCGCGGCACCGCCTGCGTTGTTGGTGTTGCTCCAACCAAAGTCCTGGTCCCCATCGTGGTTTTGATAGCCGTCCCAACCGGGATCGCTGCTAAAACCATCAATCGTGTCGGCGTAGACAGGCTGACTTATACCAAACAAAGTCGCCACGCCGACCAAAACTGTGAAAAATGCAATCCAAGTCGTTGCTCGTCCTAACATTAGTCATCTCCAAAAAAAGAAAAAACAGAACCGTACAAAACTTAACGAAAAACAAACTCCTACCCTGTTAACTCCTACCTCTTAACTCTTCCTTAACCTTTAACTTCTCCCTGTTAACTTTTACTTTACCGTCAAATCTTCAGCTAAACCTCCCTTGCGATGACACCGCGAATACGCTCCATCACTCATCGCCAAAAACGCGACCGGTAAAACTTCCAGTTCACCGCAATCCACACACTACTCAATCTAATTAAGTAGACCGAATTGTCAAGTCTTTGGGGTGAAAATAACAAAAAACCCTCGCGAGGGGGGAAATGCCTTCTTTTAAGTGATTTTTCGGACAAAAACCGTGGTTTTTCGCCCCGAGAAATAAGGGGGGAAACTGGCTTTTTTAGGACTTGTTTTGGAAAATCCTGCTCCAGCGGTGTCCAAGCCCCTATCATCGCGTCGCAACGCCTGCAACGGCCAAGAAGGCGAGGATCAACAGTGATAGCACCGACGGTTCGGAAACAACAGACGACCTGTCGCCCAGATTCAACAGACAACAGTCCCAAGCAGTTGCCGGGTGAGACGGTGCCAGCACGATTGATCAGATCGCCATGGACCTCGCCGCTACCGACGACAGTGCTCGCAGCCACGTGGATGACCCCATTTCATCCGTATTGAAGGCCGTGCGAAAGGATGTTGTTGACGGCCAATGTCCTCCGCCCGGTCTGCGTGCACAGTTTCCCATTCGGATTCAAGCCGTTGTTGAAGATCCAGCAAGAGCCGCTGGCCACGGCGAAATCGGCGACTATGTTGAGACCAGCCTACCGTCTGAGACTGGTGATCCTCTTGGACCACGTTCATCGCCGCGGCGCCGCCCTGCTCGACAATCTCATAGCCTGAAAAATCTCGCGGACCGGGAAATACTGATGAAACGCTGATCGTCTTCCCGACCGAGTTGGGCAGACCCTCACTAATCAACGGCGGCGCCGGAGGGGACCACTTTTTTTCTATTGTTCTATTGCCAACGTATATCCCTAGCCACAGTTTTTCTGAGCGTTGCAGTTTTTCTAGGCGGCGCAGCAAAGCCTGACTTCACAGTTGCCGTGCGCTGCGGGTCTCTAAAGGCCGTGCCCTTGTTTCACTTCCCGCGGTACACAGTTGCTGTATACTCCACTTAGCAGGTTCGCCACGCGGGAGTGACCCGGTTGCTCCACAAGCCTGCCCAGACCTTGTCCTCCGAAAAACACCCTGTCCTCCGAAAAACCTCGCGGGCCGTGAGCCGAACAACTCTGCAGGAACCAAACCGATGAGACGACTTCTATTGACCGGCTGCTTTTGCTGCACTCTGCTGACTGACGGCAGTCTCCTGTTCGGCGAGGATGATTCGGGAGCCGAACAGGCTTATTCGTTCACCCGCCTGGTCGCGCATTGGAGCGAATACGGCCGCGACGACTATCTGCAGTTCCTTGAGGAAGCAAAACCCGAGGTTGCCCAGGTCGGATTTTACGGGGCACACTTCTGGAGCCTCGCCAACACCCCGCACGGAAAGGGGTACCCTGCGCATTTCCCGGTCCAGGGTCACCGCGAGTGCGCGCAATGGTTCGAGAACCTGAACCGCGGCATCCACCAGCGCGGAATCAAAACCATCGGACACTTCAACGTGATGTTCCTCATCGGAGACCTCGAGACCCCGGATGGACCGCAGGGTTTCTTCAAGTTCTACCGCGATCAATGGAACGAAGCGGAGTTGGGACCCAAGCCGGTCGAAGACCCGGTCGACCTGCTGGAGCGAAACCGTGATGGAACCCTGGTCTCGAACAACACCTATAGTATCGGCGGCATGAAAGAGTACTGGGCCTGCCTGAGAAACCCTCACTGGAGAGCGGTCCTGAAGGCCTGGGTTCGGTTCGGCATCGAGCGGGGTCTGGACGGTTTTGTCATCAACTACTACTACCGCCATGACTGCCATTGCGACCACTGTGTCTCGGCGTTCAAGAACTACCTCTCCGATCGCCATACGCCCGCGCAGCTTTCGAAGCTTTTCGGGATTGCCGACCTTCGGACGCATACGTTTGACGAAATCGTCAGCTGGCATTCCCCAGAATCGTCGACACCGCTCAAACGCGAAGCCCTGCGTTTCTCGCAGGTCACCAACAAGCAGGCTTTCGACGAAGTTTTTGTGAAGTTCGGCCGCAGTCTGAAGCCGAATCTCATCCTCGCGCAATGGGATCATCTCGGAGACTTCTCCCAGATCGATGGAGACGAAAGATGCATGCTCCCCGGAGAGCTGTGGTCGAGAGATGAAGACTACCTGTGGTACAGCCTCGGCGGTGCGGCTAATTTCACCCGGTTGAAGGACGGCTTCCTCGGCGAGGGAACCCTGCAGGCACGGTATGTCCGCGGTGCCTCGGGCGACAAAACCTACACCCTGGGGAAATACGAGAGCGTTCGCATCCGGGCCTCGATCGCGGAGCTCGCCGCCAACGGCGGCGCGGCGATGGGATTCTACACCTCGTTCAACGACCCAGAGGCTCGAAAGGTCATCACTTCCTACTACGGATTCCTTAAGCGTCACGACAGCCTTTACCACGACAACACATCACACGGTGAGGTCCTGCTCCTGTTCCCTCGCAGCTCCGTCCACGCGGGGAATCTCGCTCCGCGCGACCACTTCAAGGAACTCGGCCAACGACTTTTGAACGAACACGTCCTGTTCGACATCCTTCCCGATGACATGGCAACGCCCGAAGTTCGCCAGCGATACTCGATGGTCGTCGATGCGGCGGACATGTCGGTCTCTCCCGAAGTGCTCGTGAAGATGCTCCCCCGTCAGCGGAGCCGTTTCGATGCGCCCGGCACGGTTCGCGTCTCTGCCAGCCGCCCTGCCGGCCTCGATGAGCTGACCCTGCACTTCGTAAACTACAACCGGGCCGAAAGGGGCGAAGGTGGGAACCCCGGCGGTACGATCGTTGATGAGAAGCCCATCGCTGCGGAGGAGTTCGGCTCGACAATCCGGATCCCCGCCGGATTCACCGCGACGCGGATCGACTTCCTGACCCCGGAGGCCAGCGAGCCGCGGCCGGTAAACTACGAGTCGGAAGCGGGGGTGGTAAAAATCCAGGTCCCCTCCTTTCTCGTCTACGGGGTCGTCAGGATTCAACTGGAGAACACCAGCAAAAAGACGCCCGGCTGAAAAAAGGGGGAGGGCTCTCCAAGTTTGATTCCAGGCATCCATCCGCCAGGGCACTCCACGACTTGAAAAGGTTGGCTGACTGGAAATAGCTGTCGAACCGAGTTATCAAACCTGGGCGGAAGCATAAGATTCCGCTGCAGCGAACGTGGAGCAAGTGAGCCGTCATGAACTACACCGTCCAAGCCCGCCTCATCCCCGCAAGCGCCGCCGAACTCCTGCACAAACTCAGAGATGGCATCATCGAGAACCAACAGCCCGATGGTAAAGAGATTGTCGCTTCCATGAAGCGGGCCGTCATCGACGATGACGGCATCGTGCGGTGGAGTGAAGTTTGCTATTGCCCGACGCCGCTCCAACACGAACGTGCAACCGTGTATGATCATCACTTCACCGATTTTAAAACCGAACAGGCCGAGGACTACGTGGAATTTGAAGGCGCGCCGTTGCTCACGCGCCTTGAGGCAATTACACCGGGAAACGATGCGCAAGGAAACTAGCGGATTTCTACAAACTCCGACAGGAGGAATTCGCCACGAATCTCCCCGCAAAGGCAATTGGCCCGGCGCGTCATTTTCCTGCCGAGAAAAATGCAAACTTGAAACCGTAAAAGGATTGTGATCATGCCAGACCATTCACGCCGTAACTTTCTGTTCATTTCCTCCGGTGCAGCAACCGGGACGATACTCATTCCTGGACTCTCCGATGCCGCCCAGAGCGATTCGCCATTCGCCAACAGCGGTTTGGTCACTGGAAAACCAAAGCCACTGCGCTACAAGTCGATTCCCGGATTCCTGAGCGCCGATCAGATCGCTCCCCACCACACGGCGCACTATGGCGGTGCCTTGAGAGGATACTCAGCCGCCGACTCCAGGCTGGAAGAATCCATCAAATCCGATATCGCGATTGACTCCAATGCCTACGGTGCATTGCAGCGCGCAAGACAGAGTAAAGGCAACAGCGTGGTTCTTCACGAACTCTACTTCGACACGCTTGTTCCCACAGCTCCCGATCCGAAAGAGGATATTCGCGCGGCAATCGAGCAGCGTTTTGGTTCACTTGACAAGTGGGCGGATGATTTTCAGGCCAGCGGCAAGGCCGCGGCGGGATGGGCCATGCTCGTCCGACATCCGGTGAATGGAAAACTCTACAATGTCGTCAGTAACGAACACGCACAGGGACTGCTCTGGATGGCTGTCCCACTGGTTGTCATCGACGTGTACGAACATGCCTTCTACATCGACTATCACAATCGCAAGGCCGAGTACGTGGAAAAGTTCATGGACTACATTGACTGGGGCGAAGTGAATGCTCGGTATCGTGCGGCGTCGGCGTGAATTTCGGCCTGACTTTGTGCGAGCTGGCTTGATCGCTTTCGTTGACAAGTTGGTCGGTTACTTTTTTGCCGGCATCTTTGCAAGTAAACAACTCGCCATACCCTACAGCCTCGCTGGCCCATTGGGTAGGATGTCCTGCTGATGCGTTGGTGCCTGCTTGACTGGCCGTTCAACTCGCCATACCCTACAGCCTCGCTGGCCCATTAGGTAGGATGTCCTGCTGATGGGTAAGATGTCCTGCTGATGCGTTGGTGCCTGCTTGACTGGCCGTTCAAACCGAGAGACGCAAAGGGGATCGCCATGAAAAACTACAACAAGCCCATGGTCGGGCAATCGTGGCTCGCACTGGCGGCGAACCTGCTGCTAATCGTGTTCGGCTCTCTGCTGCCAGGGGCCGAACCGTCAGTCTCGACGCCTTGGAAGATCGGCGCGCCGATCATCACGTATTGGTTCGGCCCACCGCTGACCGACGCCGTTGCCCAACAGATGGCCGAAGGGGGATGGAACCTCGTCTGGTGCACCAGCGAAGAACAACTCGACGTGGCCCAACGGCACGGCCTGCGGGCGATGCTCCAAAATCCGCTCTTCTCGCCCAGGCACACGCCAGCGGTGCTCGACGATCCGGCGCAGCGAGAAAAGCTCGACGCGCTGATCAAGCGGGTTCGCAATCACCCGGCCTTGTATTGCTATCATGTCATCGATGAGCCGGGCACAAAATATTTTCCCGAGCTGAGGCGGCTGGTCGCCTACCTGCGTCAACAAGATCCCGCGCATATGGCGTTCATCAATCTCCTTCCCACGTATGCCCGCAACGACCAGCTTGGAACCAATGGAGACACCGTTCCCGCATACCAAGAATACCTGAACCAATATATGAAGACCGTTCAGCCGGCGCTGGTCAGCTACGATCATTATCAGTTTGCCAATCCGGGCGACTTGCCCGAATACTTTCTTAACCTGGCGTTGATTCGACGGGCAGCCCAGGACTCGGGCGTGCCATTTTTGAATATCGTGCAGGCTTGTAGCTGGGGGTCGTCAAAACGCATTCCCAACGGCGATGAAATGCGCTACCTGGTTTACACCACCTTGGCTTATGGCGGGCAGGGTATCTCCTATTTCGTTTATCTGGCTGCCGGGGATTTGTCCGGCGCAATTGCCCGGCCCGACGGAACACCAACCGAGCTGTACCACGCCTTGAAACCGCTCAACCACGAATTCGTGGCGATCGCCAAAGAGGTTGAGCCGCTACGGTCGTTGGCGGTTTATCATACGGGGATGAAGCCACCTGGGGCAGAGCCTTTGCCGGCGCGGGCGCCATTTCGACTCGATCCACCGCAGGCCTCCCTGGCATATCAACCTCGTGAACGGGTGCGAGGGATCATGCTGGGATATTTCGGCGCGACCGACAAACCGAGCCACGTGCTAGTCGTCAATCTCGATTACAAGTTGGAGATGGTCGCTCCGTTGGTCGGCCCAGGTTCCTTGGAGACGTTCGACGCTGGCAGCGGCGTTTGGATGGCGGCCGCGGGAAAGGTGGCCAAGCTCAGCCTTCCTCCTGGCGGCGGAAAACTGGTGCGAGTTCGCCCTTGATGGGCTCAACGTTAAAATTCCTGTCCGTCTAAAACGTGTCTCCAGACGAGGCACCAAGCAGAGTGAACTTACCAGCCCAAGCGCACACCCTCGCACCATGGATCAACAATCCCATGCGCACAGCAATACTCTCGATCGGAATGGCCATCATCGGAGCGTGTGGGTGCCCCAGTGAAGCCGCACTAACGTTCGTCAAAGACGGTCAGCCCACCGCGACGATCATCGTCGCTCATGCCGTTGCTACCGAACTCGCCGCTCCGCCCACCGCTGACAACCTCGAAGAAGCCACTCCCCTCTCTAACGCGGCCGTCGCTGCACGCGAATTTCAACACTACGTCCAAAAGATCAGCGGCGCATTGTTGCCCATCGTCTCTGAAGACAACGCCCCCAATGGCCCGCGGGTACTGATCGGCGCCAGCAGCCTCACCAAACAGATCACCGGCCTGGACATCCCATCCGGCCTTACTGGCGACCTCGACGAAGAAGGTTTCGTGATCCAATGCAAAGATCACACCCTCGTCCTCGCCGGCAATGACGCCGGCCCCTACTACGGCACCCGGTACGCCGTGTGCGACTTACTCGAACGCCTCGGCGTGCGCTGGATCATCCCTGGCGAATTCGGCGAGGTCATCCCACAACAGGCCACTCTCACCGTGCCCGACATGTCCATCGTCGAGCGCCCCGATTTCGTAATCCGCAAAGTCACCGACGATGATGAATGGGCCATCCACAACAAACTCAACGCCCGAATCTTCAAGTGGGCCGGCATCGTCGGCGACAACACCCTCGGCGGCTCCGGCAGCCAGGGTTACCTCGGTGGCCCCGACGTCTTCGCCGCCCATCCCGAATGGTTCGCCCTCAATGAAGACGGCAAAACACGCAACCCGCGTCTGGTCTGTATGACCCACCCCGGAGCCGTCCAACTCGTCGCCGACCACTGCAAGGCCGAAGCCCGCGCCAGTCGCGGATCAGCCTTTGCGGGCGAATACTCCACCTTCGCCCCCGATGATGGCGAACCCCGCTGCTACTGCACCAACTGCCAACAGATGTCACTCGGCCTCAACCTCATGCTCACCGACGAGCGCAGCATTCGCCCCGGCGGCCTCGGCATCTCGCACGAGTGGTTCTACTTCGTCAATGAAGTGCTCAAAGAAGTCAACAAAGAATTCCCCGACTGGCGCATCGCCACCAACGGCTACGCCAACCGCGACACACCCCCCGCCTTCGAAGGCGATCCTGATTTCAACGCCCGCGGTAACCTCGTCGTGATGTTCGCAAACATCTACGCCTGCACCCTCCACGCATGGGATGCCCCCCACTGCTGGCAGAACCAACGCCAGGGCCAGATGATCCGCGGCTGGGCTGCCCTTTCCGACAAGGTCTACCTCTACCAATACAACTACACGATGCTCGCCGGCAAAGGCACCCCCACCCCCACTCTCACCCGCATCGCCCACAACACAAAACTCGCCAAGGACTGGGGTATCTGGGGTTGGGTCGAAGAAAACGTCGACAACCGCCTCTGCAACGGACTGATGGAACGTTACCTCCGCGCCAAGCTCTACTGGGATGCCGACACCGACCCCCACGACATCCTCAACGACCTGTGCGAAAAATGGTACGGCCCGGCCGCCAAACCGATGCGCCAATATTACGACACGCTCGATCAAGCCATCGCCACCACCACGCAACACGGCCACGAAGAACCCATCCTCCCGCCCGTTTACACCGAAGACCTGCTTCAACAACTCGACAAACATATTCGCCAGGCCGAAGCCCTCGCCGGTGACGGCCCCGCAGGAACGCGTGTCCACATCGATCGCCTCATTCACGATCACCTGCGCCAGTACGTCCTGCTCGAACAAGCCAAACGCAACGCCGATTACCCCCAGGCCATCACACACATCGACAACATGATCGCCCTGCGTGATCAGATCCGCCCGATCACCCCGTTCATCCTGGCGCGACACAAATCCCACTGGAGTGGCGTGCCCGTGTACGGCGACGTTGTTTGGGAAAAACCAATCCTCCAGCAGCGCCTGGCCCAGCTGGATGGTACCGCAGGCACGCTGGTTTCATTCCTACCCCAACACGCGCGTTTTTGCACCGACCCACATGACGACGGCTACTACGAACAATGGTTCACCCCGTCGTTCAACGATGCATCGTGGCACACGATCTCCACGGCCGCCGGCTGGGAAGGTCAGGACGTACCCGGCTTAGTCGACGCCCGCGGCTTCGCCTACAAAGGCGCTGCCTGGTACCGCATGAACATCGAAGCACCCGCTGCCACACCCGACCAGGGCGTCACGCTCGTGTTTCCCTCGATAGTCAATCGCGTGCTTGTGTGGATCAACGGCCGATACGCCGGCGCTTCTGAATTCAAAGGCCCCTGGTTCCGCCCCAACCCCGCCGAGATCGATATCAGCGGCCTGCTGACGCCCGGCGAAACAGACCAGATCACGATGCGCGTCTTCTGCAGCGAAAATGTGTGGGGCGCCAATGGCCTGCACGAACGACCCTACATTTATGCCAAGCCCGTCCCACAACCCTAGTCATTAAATCCGTCCTAGTGCATCGCCCTATGACCAAACAATGCCCCCTCAAAGCGGCCATAAGGGGGAAGACGGGGCCGTCAGGTGGCCTCAGGGCGCGCGCGGAATTAAAATCGCTATCCGTAGTATTTGGCGCATGCCTTGTCGTTTTCGTGACTGCCATCGGTCTCCACTTATAACAATAGCTTTAACCCGAACTGTTGATGGGGCATAATGAGGGGTGTCTCTATCGGCCCACCGTTACTGATAACAATGAAAAAATTCGGTTCCTCAGTCCGTAGCATTCCTGGTATCGCCTTGCTGGCGTTGATGTTCATGGGGTCGGCCGACGCGGACGAGGCGTCGTTTCGCGAGGCGGTCGCGCCGATCCTCCAGCGACGGTGCCTCAGTTGTCATAACGACGGTGATCAGAAAGGTGATTTTTCGCTGGCGACAAGAGGGGCGATCGAGGATAGCGGTGTTGTGGAGCCCGGCGACCCGGGTGCGAGTTTGCTGTTGAAGATGATTACTCCGCAGGACGGCGAGAAGCCCGAAATGCCCGAGAATGCCGATCCGCTTTCGGACGCCGAGGTGGCCGCGATTCGTGCGTGGATTGCGGCCGGGGCAAAGTGGCCGGACGGTCTCGTACTGAAACCGGCTGAGGTGACCGGTACCAAATTGTGGTCGTTGCAGCCGATCAAGCGAACTGCCCCGCCGAGTAGCCCCGCTGACGCAGCGAACTGGATCCGAGCACCGATTGATGCATTTGTACTGCGAAAGCTACGCGGGAAAGGCCTCGCTCCGTCTGACCCGGCAGATCGCGTCACGTTGATCCGTCGGCTCTACCTTGACATGCACGGGCTCCCCCCTGCGCCGGAAGAGGTGCGAGACTTTGTCAACGACCGCCGCCCGGATGCTTACGAGCGGCTGGTCAGTCGTGTCCTGGCAAGCCCGCACTACGGTGAACGGTTGGCAACGCATTGGCTGGACGTTGTCCGGTTTGCCGAGACGCATGGTTTTGAGGCGAACACGGCGCGACCCCCGACGTTTCATTACCGTGACTATGTGATCCGAGCGTTCAACGATGACAAGCCATATGACCAGTTCGTGTTCGAACAGTTGGCGGGCGATTCACTGGGCGTAAACGCTGCCACGGGTTTCCTGGTGGCTGGCCCATACGACGTTGTCCAGGGGAACACTAAGGCAGAGAGGTTGGTGAAGCGTCAGCTGGATTTGGCCGACATGATCAACACCACCGGCTCCGTTTTTCTCGGCATGACCATCGGGTGCGCCCGCTGCCATGACCACCGGTTCGCGCCGATTTCCCAAAAAGACTATTACTCCGTCCAAGCTGTATTCGCGGGTGTGCAACACGGGGTTCGCCCGCTTGTCGACCCACAGCATGATCCAGAACTCTCCCGGAAAATTGAGGAACTCGAACGAGAGATGGCCGAATTGGAGACGGAAATGCGGTCCTTCCAGCGGCGTCCGCCGGTCAACTTCGTACGGAATGTCGAAAACTTTCAACCTGTACGTGCCAGGTTCATCCGGATGGTCATTGAAGCGACCAATGACGGAGAAGCACCCTTGATTGACGAATTCGAGGTTTACGAAACTGGAACGGGCCACAACGTAGCGCTCGCTTCTCGCGGTGCCACGGCGACGGCGACGAGTGAGGAAGTCGTGTCCCACTGGGCAGGCCTCGTCAACAACGGTGCGTACGGGATGATGAACGATTGGCACTCAAAAGAAATGAAATGCATCCTCACCCTGGAGTTGCCCGAGTCGGTTGTAATCGAGCGTGTCGTTTGGAGCCGCGACCGGTCACAGCAAGGCCAAAGCAACCTGGCAACAGCATACCGCATCGAAACGACGCTCGAGCCGGGCGATTGGAAAATCGTGGCGGATTCGACAAGTCGCGTGCCTTTTGAGGAGGAGAAGGATGGCGCGAAAGAGGAAACGTCCGACCATCAGATCGCGGAGTTGCTCGCCAAGTGGCGGCCTCTCGAGCGGCGGCTTCGTGATTTGCAGAAAGACTTCGTTTATGTTGGCGACTTTCACCAGCCGGGTGACGTCCACGTGCTCGACCGCGGCGATCCGACGTCCAAGCGCGAAATCGTCTCTCCCGATACGCTGGCGATACTTGGCTCGCTCAAGCTCGACGGCCTCGCGCCGGAGCAGAAGAGGCGTGTGGAGTTTGCCAAATCAATCATTGACAGGAACAACCCGCTTACGGCCCGCGTCGTCGTGAACCGCCTTTGGCATTACCACTTTGGCCGAGGGATTGTGGCCAGCGTCAGCGACTTTGGCACGGGCGGTACGCCACCTTCTCACCCGCAGCTTCTCGACTGGCTTGCCGGCGAGCTGATCCGCGGTGGCTGGTCGCTCAAACATTTGCACCGCCAGATCCTCTTGTCCAGCACCTATCGCCAGTCCAATGCGCCCAACGGGAAGGCAATGGCCGTTGATGCTTCCTGTATCCTGCTCTGGCGGTACCCGATGCGGCGTTTGGAGGGAGAGGCGATTCGCGACTCGGTGTTGGCCGTCAGCGGCATGCTCGATCTGGATATGTACGGACCCGGCTTCGACGTTTTCAAGCCGTACGTCGTTTTCACCGGATATGAGCCGAAAGAGAAGCTGGGTCCCGACACCTGGCGCCGCATGATCTACATGCGCAAGGTCCGCGAGGAGCAGGTCCCCGTGTTCGGAGTTTTCGACTGCCCGGACGGCACCCGGTCGGTACCCAAGCGAAGCCGATCCACAACGCCGATTCAAGCGTTGAACTTGTTCAACGACGAATTCATTTTGGCGCAATCGCAACAGCTGGCTGAGCGACTCAAGCGCGAGGTTGGCACCACGCCGCTCGACCAGGTGAGCCGCGCGTTTCAGCTCGCCTACGGCCGGCAGCCGGATCGGGTGGAATCCGAGGCCTGTGTCAAGCACATCGAAACGCATGGACTGGCCACACTGTGTCGCGTACTTTTTAACAGTAACGAATTCCTGTTTATGCCGTAGTCAACGCCTGCCGCGTTTAACATCCACCAAACGTATTTTTTCGATGCCGTCGACCACAATGAACGACAAGCCGTTTTTCAGATTCGATCGCGAATTCCTCGATCGCCGCCGGTTCTTGTCACAGCTGAATACCGGGCTTGCCGGAGTCGCCTTGACAAGTTTACTCAGCGACGCCGGCGTGCTTGGGAGCGAGCCAGCACCTCAGAACTCGCAGCGCCGGTCGATCGATCCGCGACGGCCCCATGAGGCGCGCCCATCCCACCATCGGCCGCAGGCGCAGCGCGTGGTGATGATTTTTTGCAGCGGAGCGATGAGCCAGGTTGACACGTTCGACTACAAGCCCGAACTTGTGAAACGGGACGGACAACCCTTGCCGGGTGCCGAGACGCTCAGGAACTTCTTTGGTCCCCCGGGGGCGCTCGCGAAACCGTACTACGAGTTCCGTCCACGGGGTCGTGTCGGCAAGATGACGAGCGATCTGCTGCCAAAACTGGGTGACCTGGCAGACGACTTCTGTTTCATCCACTCGTTGAAAGGCACAACCAACAATCATGCGCCCGCGGAAAATTTTCTGTCGACCGGTTTCACGCGAGCCGGTCTCCCCAGCATGGGCGCTTGGGTGTGCTACGCGCTGGGCAGCGAGAACGAAGACCTGCCGGCCTTCATTGCGATCCCGGACCCACGCGGTCTGCCGCAGTCGACGGGAAACAACTGGGGGGCCGGATTCTTGCCCGCAGTGTTCCAGGGAACTCCGCTGGGCGTGACACGGCCGATCCGCAACCTGGTCCGTCCCGAGTCGGTCAGCCGGCGCGCCGATGTCGCGTCGCGGGAGCTGCTCGAGTTGCTCAACCGGCGACACATCGAGCGCCATCCTGAGGACAGCGATCTGGAAGCGCGAATCGCCAGTTACCAGCTCGCGGCACAAATGCAACTGAGTGTCCCACAGATCGCCAACCTTGCCACCGAGCCCAAGCACATCCTCAAAATGTATGGCGCCGACGAGTCGACAAAGCCACAGATCAAGCGAGACTTCGCCCGCAACTGCCTCTTGGCGCGCCGCTTGATCGAGCAAGGAGTCCGTTTCGTACAGCTGTTCAACGGTGCCAATACCGCTGGCGAGGGAGAAAATGACTGGGACGGTCATAAAAATTTGAAAGAACAATACGACCGACACGGTTGGACGCTCGACCAGCCGGCGGCGGCGCTGATCCACGACCTAAAGCAGCGCGGATTGCTGGAGACCACTTTGGTGGTCTTCTGCACCGAGTTCGGCCGCATGCCGACTCTGCAGCAGACGGCCAGCGGTCGGGACCACAACCCTCACGGTTTCACTTGTTGGCTTGCCGGGGCTGGCGTCAAAACACCTTTCAGCTATGGGGCGACCGATGAGTTTGGCTTTCGGGCCGCCGAGAACATTGCGACGGTCTATGACCTCAACGCGACCATCCTCCATCTGCTCGGTCTCGATCACGAGCAGCTCACCTACCACCACAACGGCTTTGACCGCCGTTTAACGGATGTGCATGGTCACGTGATTCAGGATATACTGGCTTAGCGCTGCTCGAGAAATAAACGTTACAGAAGTCCGCAAACTCCCGCCGGGAATCACGTCAGGAGTTCTTAACTCGCACAATCATATCTATGCTGCGAAAGCAGTACCGGAGGTCCCCTATCATGTCCAGCAACTACACCTCGCTTCTCGGATACCGCCAGGGTGCGAAGAAGATCCACGTCCATGTGACCGAGTTCGCCACGCGGGATGCAGGCGAGATGTACGAGCACAGCCACGAGGCCGAGGAAGCCATGTACTTCCTCGAGGGTGAGGCTGAGTACACCTTCGGCGGTGGGACGCACACGGTCGGTCCCGGCGACCTGCTGTTCTTCCCTTCCAATCAGCGACATGCGCAAGTGAAGTACCTGGGCGACCGGATGAAGTACCTGGTGATTCGGAACGTGGAGCAGGACCCCGAGGAAGAGTGCTGCTGCGGGGAAGACCGGGCACCGTCCACCGCCCGTTGATATGTGTCCACCGACGGTCTCCCCTTATCTGCACGACGGTACGGCCGGTCTGGGAACTGCCCCGATCCGCACCGGCTGCCATCGTGCCAGGGGCGATCTCCGGCCAGCGCCGGACGGGGAGATGGCCAAATTCAAATGGCAGCGTGAGCAACTCGATCCCCGAGCTGGCTTGATCGTGACCAACATTGGGAAAGCTCCCGAGTATGTTGCCCGTTTCTACAACGATCGCGACACGGCCGGGGGAGTGAATCAGGGAAGGCAAGAACAGGGGCCCATGACCGACGGATCGCAGGCCATCCTATCGGGGCGACAACTTGCTGAAAGATTTGCGTTCGACTCAAAAACCGGTGAAAATGGGTGAGTCTCTGGCTGGGCCGCGTCACCGAGTCGGCATGTTAGAATACCGATGGGAAAACTCTCTGCGAGTCATCGGTGATGCTTGCAAACACCTCCTCACGCAGGTTAGAAAATCGACCAGCCTGAACGTAATGCCCCACGGGAAAGGAGCACACCTCTATTGTCTGAGCCACGTGATCCGGAGAGCGAGTTCAATCGACGTGAGGTCTTGCTGTGCCTGGGCTCCACCGGACTGGCAGTCGAGCTCGGAAAGCTCTCTTTGAACGCTGGAGAAATCGAATCGAACGCTGGAGAAATCGGTCCAACTATAGCAGGCTATCCCGATTCCCTGAGTGTCAAAGCTGGTGATGACATCGGCTTTCACATCTCCACTGGGCTGAAGAAGTACTCGATTGAAATCTTCCGTATGGGAGCGAAGAAGGAATCTGTGTGGACACGAGAGGGTCTTCCCGGCGCCCCGTATCCGGTTCCAGAGAATGCCTGCTCGCACGGCTGCGACTGGCCGCTCGCGCTGAGAGTTTCGGTACCACGCGAGTGGCGATCGGGTTATTACAGCGCGGTACTGCGAGGCGAGGACTCAGCCGGGCGTTCTGCCACGGGGGAAATGTTCTTCGTGGTGCGATCGGCACGTCCTGGAAAAGATGCACGGATCCTGCTCCAACTCACGACGAACACCTATAACGCGTACAACACCTGGGGAGGGATGAGTCTCTACGGCAACCCGCGAGGAAGGCGGGTTTCCTTCGACCGTCCCTGGGCCGGCTTCGCGGATCCCGACGGCTTCACCGGCACCTACAGCGGCTGGCGGAACTGGGAGGAGCCCTTTGTCCGGTGGGCGGAGCAGGCCGGCTACTCACTCGACTACGCGGTCAACTCGGACCTCGAGTTTCATCCGGAGCTGCTCGAAGACTATCGGCTCGTGCTCAGCGTCGGGCATGACGAGTACTGGTCCTCGCCCATGCGCGACCACCTCGAGACCTTCATCACCGGGGGCGGAAACGTCGCCTTTCTCAGCGGCAATACAGCCTTCTGGCAGGTTCGCTCCGAGAGCATGGGCCGCGCGCTGGTCTGTTGGAAACAGGACTACACGGAAGACCCGTTCCACCGGAGTGGCCGGCACGGTCTGCTCGCGACCATGTGGTGCCACCGTCTCGTTGGGCGCCCGGAAAACCAAATGACTGGTGTAAGCTGGGCCTACGGCGGCTACCACCGTTTCTTCGAGCAGTTTCCCGACGGCGCCGGGGGATACACGATCCACCGGCCGGAACACTGGATCTTTGAGGGTACCGGGCTGAAGCGGGGAGATCTTCTGGGGGCGAAGCACACGATCGTGGGCTATGAGTGCGACGGCTGCCAGTTCGAGATGAACAACGGTGTGCCGGTGCCGACCCATCGCGATGGAACGCCCGAGACCTTCGAGATTCTCGGCACCGCGCCGGCGGGCCTCAGCACTACAGACAACTCGATCGGCATTGTCGCCGACGGGCTCTACGGCAGAGGCTCGGGCAGGTCGCATCCCCAGCCGGGTGCGGCCGTACTGGGAAGCTACACCCGGGGAGGCACCGTCGTGACCAGCGGATGCACCAACTGGCCGCACGGCCTGCGCGGCGGCGACGAGACCGTCGAGCGAATCACGCGAAACATCCTTGATCGGTTGTCTGGATAGATTGTGCGCGGCCTCCTCATGACATCACCGGCGATCCTGCTCATCGCGCTCGCCGGCGAGAGTACAGCGACGCAAAAGTCGGCGAACGAAGCCCCCGGAGCGCTACGAGTTCACCCTGGGCTCGTCGTCGAACTCGTCGTGTCCGAGCCGCAGGTCATCGATCCCATCGCCATCGACTGGGGGTCCGACGGCAAGCTCTGGGTGGTCGAGATGGGCGACTATCCGCTGGGGGGCGACGGCCGAGGCAAGGCGGGCGGCCGCATCCGTTGTCTGGAAGATACCAATCGCGACGGTCGCTACGATCGCTCGACACTGTTTCTCGACGGCCTGAACTATCCCACCGGCGTGATGGCATGGCGCAAGGGAGTTCTCGTGACTTGCGCCCCCGAGATCTTCTTCGCGGAGGACACCAACGGCGACGGCCGCGCGGACCGACGCGAGATCCTCTTCACGGGTTTCAGTGAAGTCAATCCACAGCACCGGGTCAACGGACTCCGCTGGGGGCTCGACAACTGGATCTACTGCGCCAATGGCGACTTCGCCGAGATGCGGGACTGGACCGCGGGGGCGGTGCGAAGTCCGGTCACCGGCCGATCGGCCGGTGCCACACAGGACCTGCAGGAGACGAAGAGTTCGTTAATCTATTTCAAGGCAAATACGATCCTCCTGCTGAGCGGCGGCCAAATTCGCTCTCTCCGGACAGGTTTCAAGGTCGACATCCGCGGCAAGGACTTTCGCCTGCGTGTCGACGACGGCCGGATCGATCCGCAGGTCGGCCAAAGTCAGTTCGGTCGTAACCGTGACGACTGGGGCAACTGGTTCGGTTGCAATCATGCCAAGCCGCTCTGGCACTTCGTGCTGGCGGACAACTTTATCCGGCGGAACCCCCACGTCCCCGTACCGACTCCGCGCATCGACGTGATCGACAGCTTAACCAAGCTCTTCGTGCGCGATGGGACCGCCCACTTCACGTCGGCGTGCAGCGCGATGATCTATCGAGACGAGCTCCTGGGAACACAATTTTCCGGCAATGCCTTCGTGTGCGATCCCGCGCGCGGCGTGGTCCATCGCTCACTCCTGTCCCCCAGCGGCCTGACCTTCACGGGTCGCCGCCCCCCCGGGGACGAAAAACAGCAGCGCGAGTTCCTCAGCTCGGAGGATCCCGCGTTCAGGCCAACGATGACACGCACTGGTCCGGACGGCGCGGTGTGGGTCGTCGACATGCAACGTTCCCTCATTGAGCACGCGCACTGGCTCTCGGAAGGCTGGGAGAAGCGTGTTGATCTACGGGCGGGTGACGACAGGGGGCGAATCTACCGGATTTATCCGGCGGGCACTCGACCGCGTCCGATTCGCCGCCTGGTCGGATTGAAGATCGCCGACCTCGTCGCCGCGCTCGACAGTCCGAATGGTTGGCAGCGCGACACGGCACAGCGACTGCTTTTCGAGCGCCAGGACATGACAGCGGTACCACCTTTGGAGGAGCTCGCGACGAAAAACGAGCACGCCACCTGTCGTCTTCACGCCCTCTGTGCGCTCGACGGCCTCGGTGCGGTGCGACCGGAAATCATCGAACACACACTCTCTGACCCACACCCGGGTGTTCGCCGCCATGCCGTGCGGCTCTCGTCGCCGCTGCTTGGAGCATCGGCGGCGCTCGGAGCGGCGATTGAGAAACGAGCCGCCGATCCCGATCCACAGGTCCGCCTGCAGCTGGCCTACAGGCTGGGGGAGTGGAAGGATGTCAGCACTGGCTGGCTGCTCGGGCAGCTCGTCCTCGAGGACCGTGATTCCCCGTATCTCCGCGCCGCCGTCCTGAGCTCGGTCAGCGGAGAGAACTTCGATCACGTGCTGGCCGCGGTCCTGCGTGACCCCGACAGCCCCCCACGCCGTTCTTCGAGAACCTTGCTTGTTTGGCGATTGCGTTCGAGAACGAGAAAGCCCTGGCCCGCGTTTTGGATGTCGTCTTCACAATCGAGCAGGGCGGGTACGGGTTGTGGCAACTTTCGACGCTGGCCGCGATCGTGGAAGAGTTGGAGCGACAGGACGCGACACTCGAATCATGCCCGCAGCTGGACCGCATGCTCGAGTATGCGCGCGCCACTGCCCAGCGCGAAACCGCTCCCGAGACGGATCGCGTGCTGGCGGTCCGGCTCCTGGGTCATCGTCCAGGAGACATCCAGGAGCTTGGGCGATTGCTCGTACCCCAGTCACCGGGTGCACTGCAGGTCGCAGTCGCTCGTCGGGTGGGCAACCTCGATGACCGTCGTGTGCCGGATGTCCTGCTCGCCGGCTGGAGCGGGCACGGGCCGCTGCTCCGTGCGCAGGTCCTCGATATCCTGCTGAGTCGAGCGGAGTGGGTTCACGCCCTGATCGACAAGGTGGAAGGCGGATACGTCCAGGCTGCCGAAATCGACGCTGCCCGTCGCCAACGTCTCCTGGTGCTCGACGACACCGGGCTTCGCGCCCGGGCAACGCGGCTTTTTGGAGGTGCAATCAGTGCCGATCGACAAGAAGTCGTCGACGCGTACCTGCCGGCACTCTCCCTGCGCGGCAATTTCACCCGCGGGGCGCTTGCGCCGCCTGTCACGAGTTCCGAGGTGTCGGGCAGCCGGTCGGTCCGGACCTGGCGGCCCTTACCGATACTTCGCCCCTCTCGCTCTTGACCTCCATCCTTGACCCCAACCGGATCTTCGAGGAAAAGTACGTCAACTATTTGGTGGTGACAAAGCAGGGTCGCTCTTACACGGGCATACTTTCGGTGGAAGCGGGAGAGAGCATCGCCCTCATCAATCAGGAGAAAAAGCAGGACCTGATCCTGCGCAGAGATCTCGAGTTGCTCCAGTCGAGCGGTCGATCGATGATGCCGGATGGGCTCGAGAAAGACCTCAACCATCAGGACCTGGCGGACGTGATCCATTACGTACGCGGTAAAGACGACAGGCCTTGAGGAGTGGCTGATGAAAGCCCTTGCCCGCTGCATTCAGATGAACAGGGCGAAACTTTTGGGATTCGCGCGAAATCGACCGCGCTCGGTCAATTAACAAAACGATCATCGGCCAGGGACGTTCACCCAGATCCCTCGATCCGCAGCACGTTACGACCGGTGAGCCGACAGCGCACGAACTGGTCCCCTTCGATCCCTTTCTCCAGCATCAAGCTCTTGCCATCAAGGGTGATGCCGCTGGGGGTGCCGGGTGTCCTGATTTGAAGCCGCTGTTCCGCTTGGGAGGCAGGCGACGCAGATTCCAGCTTCACCGTCCAACCACGGCCTTCCCGGCGGGCGTCGGTCACCTGCGCAAAACGGTCGTACGGGGCAACAACCAGGTTATCGAAGATCCAGGCGATGCGCAATTCGTTGGCCACCCGCATCGGTAAACGCGCCTTGTGCACGACGAGCACGGGGTAGGCCGACTGGCCATGGATATCGTGGTTGACCAGGTAAACGGTGGAAAAGGGCTGTCCGGAAGGCATTTTGCCATCGTAGACGGCGTAGAACACGTCCCGTCCTTCCACAGCGATTTCTGTTTGCTCGGCCTCGGCCAGCGTCCGCAGGATGTCGGTGATGAGGGCATCAAGCCGCTCGCCGGGGTATTGCCAGGTTGCGAGCAGGTAGACCGTGCCCTTGCCAAGGCGGTGCTCAAGCAACACCGGCTGTTGGGGCTTGCCCCGCGCATGGGCAAGCGTGCGCGCGCCGGACAATTCAACCTGGGCCAATTGTGCGGGCTCCAGGTAGCGGGTGCCCTGCGGCATGACGTGGCGCGAACTGGTGGTCTGCCTGGCGAAGAGCACACCCTTTACCTTCGTACCCGGGCCAACGACGCGCACCCCGCACAGCTGGCTCACATCGCCGCTGTTGAGAAACGCGTGCGGCTGGTCAGTGCGGGTGCGGGTGTCCAGGTGTGGCACGGAGAGGAAGAGTGTCCCGCCACCCTCGACGAAGGCAATGAGATTCGCATACAGCTCTTCGGTCATCGTGTTCCAGCCAAGGAAGACCAGCGTTCCGTAACCGCGCAGCTTCTCCAACGGTGCCTCGCTGGGCACCAGGTCCACCTGCCCGCACGGCGGCGTGCTGTGCCGCAGCGGCTTGGCGGGGTCTGCCTGCCAGTAGTACAGCCGCGGCCCGATGTACCACGGCTCGGTATCGAAGACGTGCCCCACATGGCGCCAAGTCTTGGTGGCATCGGTCGCGAGGAACCCTGGATGGTCGACCATCCAGAGGCGTTCCCCCCGGTTGCCACCCCAGGAATCGAGGTTGCCCAGGACGTAGCCCAGTCGCACGCGCGGGCCGCCGGCCGGTCGTTGATGAAATTGAGTGAAGCGGTAAAACGAACTGAGCACCTCGCGGCTGCGGACACAGATGGGATCGTCAAAGGGGCGACACTCCTCTTCCGCCCAGCGGATGTCCGGGCTGGCGCGGACGTTGAAGAACGCGCTGCAGGAACCCCAGTTGCGGAGCGCCAGGTTCGGCTCGCTGAAGTAGCTGGCGCCACCGGCGTAGAACAGGTCGTAGGCAATGCGGAGCCGCTCGGGTGTCCACAGATCCGTTGGCGCCCGGTAGTAACCCATTGCGGTGTGCACGCCCCACAAGTCTTTGCCGTAGGCGACTGCTGCCCCGCGCGTGGACGCCAGCCCGCGGAGCGGGTCGGACGGCACCAGTTCAAAAATTGGCACGTCCCCGCCCGCTTCCAGGGACAGGCGGACCTGCGTTGACGACTCGATCGCCGCCAGCCGCCCGCCGTGAAGCGCCCGCAGTGCCGCACCGTGCGTGCGGAACCGCCGCACCATCCAGTCGTGCATGATTTGGAAGTCAAGCTGGTCCGGGTTGTCGAAGATCGACACCTGCTGGTGCTTGAGTTGCTCGGGAATGTCATCTCCCAGGTCCCTCGTGACGGGCTGGGTTTCTATCGCCTTCAACTGTTCCAGCGACCGCGTCAACGACAGTGCGCTGAGGCTCTCGCCCGTGATCAACGCGGAGAACAACGCCGGGTCTGGCTCGCGTGACCGCTCGTTGACCGGCAACTCCCGCGGCCAGGTGAACAGCAGCAGCCCCAACTCCTGGCAGAGCTGCACCTGTTCGCGGCGGAACTCCGGCGGTAAATCGAACACCGCACTATGACCATACTCGGGCCGATCGGGGAACCGGGGCACAGCGTCGACTTGCTCTGCGAGGCTCGGGAAGTGTTGTTTCCAGAGGCGGCGGTCCTCTTCAGAATTCCCGACGTGGAACGTTTCGGTCAGGGACACCATGTTACCGAGGCCCAATTCTTTCACCTGGCGAACCGCTTCGTTTTGGTCCCAAGGCTGGACAAATTCGATGAAGATGCAGCAATAGATGGGCTGAGTGGTCTTCTTGGTGCCCGCAACGGTCGTCGACGGCGAAGACGGATCCTGGGCACTTGCTTGCAGCGGAACGAACAAGGGCAGGCCAAGCTCACCCACACCCGCAAGACCGAGTTTCAGAAAGTTGCGACGTTGCACGGCGGCTCTCCCCGGGGGGGTTGGTTAGTTTCGCCGAGGAAGGACCTTTGTTGCGCGACGGCCGTGCCTGGGGAAAACGAATGGTTAAGACTTAACTCAATTCGTGCACAGCAATCGGTGCACTGCTCATCCACCGGCATTCTAATCTTCCTGGCCCGGCGATGCAAAGATCCCGCAGCCGTTTGGGGCGTTTTCAACCGCAGTGCGAAGAGCTGCTTGTTGAATTTCGAGACGTTTGCACCTCATTTCGCTCGTTGCCGCTCCTTGGTAATCCGCGTGTGTGCCGCGAGGATGACGGCAAACAATACCACCGGGTTCGCCGCTTTGACGTGATCTCGATTCCCTCGGCGGCGAACGCCCTCGCGACCGCCCCGGTCAATTTGCACCGCCGAGCGACCCTTCGATATCGCAACTTCCGCTTTGCGGAGCTTCCCCATAATCTGCGCCGGCATGTAACGCTTTGCTGTTGGCATCTCTTTAGATAAAAACTGCCCGCTGCAAAGCCGTCTGTCGCGTGCAGGAAGGCAGCTGAAAAGGGATTTGCTGAGATTCGAAACGTGACACCTCAGACGATCATTTCCGTAAGCACGTTGCCACCGATGTCGGTGAGTTGGCGGTAACGTCCTGCATGGAGGTAGCGGAGCTGATTATCGTCGAGTCCCAACAGGTCGAGAATTGTCGCGTGGACGTCGCGGATGGGAATGGGATCATCTGTTGCGCGGAGGCTGAATTCGTCGGTGGCACCGACCGTGGCTCCCGGTTTGACGTTTCCGCCGGCCATCCACATGCAGAGCCCCCAGGCGTTGTGGTCCCGGCCTGGTTTATTGGACATGACGCCGTTCTTGAACGGTGTGCGTCCCATTTCGGAAGCCCATACAACCAGGGTTTCGTCCAACATGCCGCGTTGTTTAAGGTCGGACAACAACGCCGCGACCGGTTGATCGACCTCTGCGCAGTGCCTGCTCATGCGACCGGCCACGTCGCCATGATCGTCCCAGCTGTGCTTACCGATCTGCACGCCATGTACGAGCAACGTGTACCTCACGCCCCGTTCGGCCAATCGCCGCGCCAACAGGCATTGCCTTCCGAAGCCGGCGGTCGTTGGGTCGTCCAATCCGTAGAGGTCGCGAATGTGTTGTGGCTCGCTTGAGATGTCGACCAGTTCCGGGGCTGCGGTTTGCATCCGGAAGGCCAACTCGTAGGCGCTGATTCGCGATTCCAGTTCGGAAGCGGCGGGCCGGTCATTGAGGTGCTGCCGGTTGAGCCAACCAATTGCGTCGAGTTCGCGCCTTTGTTGCATGCGGGTCAGTTCGCCGGACCGGGCCAGATTCAGGATGGGCGTACCGGTTGGCCGCAGGAGCGTTCCCTGGTAGGTGGCCGGCAAATAGCCATTGGACCACACCGCAGCGCCGTTGACCGGGGCACCGCGCGGATCCTGGATGACGACGTAGCCGGGCAAGTTCTGGTTGTAGCTGCCTAGTCCGTAGTTGATCCACGAGCCCACAGAGGGGTGACCGGGAAATTGGCTACCGGTTGTCACGTGGAGTGTCGAGGGGCCGTGGTTTTGATTGTCGGTCTTGACTCCGTGCACAAAGGCCATGTCGTCAACGTGCTGGGCCAGGTGGGGCAGTAATTCGGAGATCCAACGACCCGAGTCGCCGTGCTGCGCGAACTTGAACGCGCTCCCGATGATGACGTGCGGGAAGTTCAGGCGACCTTGTAGTTCTCCCGCGACCTCGGGTACATGGGGGAGTGGTTTGCCATGCAAGCGATTGAGGAGCGGCTTGTACTCAAACGAGTCCATTTGACTCACGCCACCCTGCATAAAGAGGAAGATGCAGTTCTTGGCTTTGCGCTGGTGATGAGACTTCTTGACCGTGAGTGGATTGGAAACAAAACTGGTCGCGGCAGTTTCCTGGGCTAAGATGCCACCCAGCGCCATCGCGCCGAACCCATTAAAGGCGTGGGATAGGAAACCACGTCTTGTCGCGTATGGATACGGGTTGTGGTGAGGTAAAGGTTGCATAGCCATTTAATCAATGTATATAAATTCGTTTGTATTATAGAGAATGCGGCACAACGCCACGAGCGGATCCGGGCCGTTGCCGTCTGAGTCGTGGTTGTCTCTGAAAAAGTCCGCGAAATAAGCAGCCTCCGCGGGGGTTGGCCGGCGGCTGAGTGCCAGACGGAAGGCATGGTTGATCTGTGTTTCAGGAAGATCGCCGGTCTCGGATTGGACTCGCTCGGCAAAATGGTGCGATTCCTCGTTCACCAACATGCCATTGTACATTGCCAAGGCTTGGAGCGCGGTGACCGAACTTCGCCGGCGCGGCCGCGATTCATCACACACCAAGGCGTCAAACATTTGCATGAGCGGCATTGTCAGCGTGCGCTGCTGATAGATGTAAATGCTCCGCTTGCGCCCTTCCTTTCCATATTGCGTATCCCACTTGCTCTGGTCGTACTTAACGGCCTCCGCAATATTGCCGGGCAATGGGGGAAAGATCGGCAAGCCACCCAATTCCGGATTGAGCCGGCCACTCACGCTGAGCACCGCATCGCGAATCGCCTCCGCTTCCAGCCGACGGCGATTGAACTTCCACAACAGCACGTTTTCGGGATCCACTATTTGCGGATCTTGGGCTGCGGATTTCCGATTCGTCGATGCCTGACGATACGTCGCCGAGGTGACGATTCGGCGGTGCATCGCTTTGATGCTCCACTTGTTTTCAACGAAGTCGTTGGCCAGCCAATCGAGCAGATCAGGGTGCGATGGTCCGCCACTGAGCTGGCCGAAGTCACTGGGGGTGGATACGATGCCACGACTGAAGTGCCAATTCCAGAGGCGATTGACCATCACCCGCGCGGTAAGAGGATTGCCTGGGCTGGAAATCCAAGTGGCCAATGCCATTCGTCGGCTTCGTGTGGGCCAGCGCTTGAACGGATCCAGACGGATCGCGGCCGGATCTTGATTGCCGGAAATGCAACTCAAGAACCCCGGCTGGACCACCTCGCCCGGATTGTCGTATTCACCGCGAATCATCACGCGCGAAGTCGGTACGCCCGGTTCGTAGGGTGGACCGTACGAGTGCCGTAGCGACATCGCCTTTGGCTCCAAACGAACCAGATGTTGACGCGTGAATCGCTCACGACTGGTCAGGTAACGATACCGCTTACGTTCCTGCCGGCTGGCAAGACCCGGTTTCTTGAGCAACTCGCCGATCTTGATTGTGGTTGCCGCGGGGTTGATGAAGGTGCTGAGAAACTGTCCGTCGCCGCCGACTTCCAGTCCATATCCTTCATCTTGATGCGTCGCCGAATAGATCACCACGAGCGCGCCTTGCCCGTCTGCGAGGAAGGGAGCTCCACAAACATCGCCTTTCAGGAAACTACCGTCGAACTTGACGGTGGCGCCACCCACTGGTCCGAGTTGGTCGAGTTTCGGTTGTTTGGATCGATCTGGTTGGTGGAGACGAATTCCGGAGATTTTGTCGATCCACTGCTCGATCGTCACACCCGGTTTCGGGTTGTCCGTTTCAGGGTTCGCGTCGAGGTCTGCCGCATCAAGCCAGAACCGCAGTCCTGAAGTCGGGGGACCCGCGGATGATTCCCCTTCACCATGGTATTTGTGACGGATGTAGTCAGCCAGCAGCCCGCGCTCCTGCTCATCCAGCGGATGACCGTAGATGAGAATCTCCGCGAAATGTCCCTGGTGGTTGTAGCCTTGCGGTGTGCCGGACCCAGCCGTGTGTTGCCCGAGGCTGAGCTGGATTGGCGATTGGAGGTTGCTAAACCAGGCGCCATGGTTTACCCCGGCCAGGCTCCCTGTTGGATGGGGTCCTTGCCCGTCGGTAAAAAACTGCCACTGGGCACCGTCGCAGTTGATGATTGAATCGTGCATGTTGCCGTCAGCAACCGGCATTTTGTCGAAGACATAGCCGTCGGCACCAGTGCCCACGCTTTGGATTCCGAATCCGGCACCAATGGGACCTGCCCGTTTCTGTAATTCCTCGCGAAACTCGGCCAGCTCAGTTTTCGCCTCTTCCAGGCCGTCTCGCATCGTCTGTCGTTTTTGTTCGGCCCACTGCTCCTGGCCGTCGCGATAAAAACGGGCCGGAAGCGAGCCGCCAACCTGATAGATGTCGCCGGGCAGCGGACGCTCGATGGAGACGGTGGCAAAGAAGGCCTTGAGACGGTAAAAGTCCTTGGTTGGTATGTGATCGTATTTGTGGTCGTGACATTTCGCGCAACCCACCGTCAGACCGAGAAAGACCGACGCAACGGTACTGGTCATTTCGCTGAGCATTTCATGGCGGGTCTCGTCACCGCGTGGTTCCGTGAACGGGGCCAGCCGCAGGAAGGTCAGCGCGACAACACGGTCGGGCAGGACGTCCGGCAGATCGGTCGCGCCCATCAATTCGCCAAACTCGTCGCCGGCCAGCTGTTCTTTGATGAACTGGTCATACGGCATGTCGTTGTTGAAGGCGTCAATCACGTAGTCGCGATAGCGCCAGGCATGGGGCAAATCGGGGTCGCCCTCGTATCCGGCCGTGTCGGCGTAGCGTGCCAGGTCCAACCAGAACCGGGCCCACCGTTCTCCATAACGTTGATCCTCGAGCAGTCGGTCGACGAGTTGTTCGTAGGCACGGGGATCTTTGTCGGTGAGAAACGCCTCGACTTCCTGTGGTCTGGGGGGAAGGCCGATCAGATCGAAGTAAATCCGGCGTATAAGGGTTTGACGCGAGGCGTCCGATGCGGGTTGGAGCCCCTTTGAATCAAGCCGCGCCAACACGAACGCATCCAGCGGGTTTCTAATCCAGTCGGCTCGCTTAACCTGGGGTGGCTCGACAGCTTTCGGCGGCGAGAACAACCAAGGTCGCTCAGAGGCCTTCAATCCCGTCGTTACCAACAGCAGCAGGCAGGTGCTAACACTGAGGCGTCGCAGCGATGGGCCGACTCGACACCAGCCACCCAAAGTCGGTTTTGAAACTGCGCCTCGCGACACGAACAGCGTGTTCTGCGCTGTCTCGAAATGCGCTGTCTCGAAATGCGCTGTCTCGAAATGCGCTGTCTCGAAATGCGCTGTCTCGAAATGCGCTGTCTCGAAATGCGCTGTCTCGAAATGCGC
>Ga0310121_10000066_pt1 | contig 98241 bp, 78 predicted proteins | sample CB27_Tmax_986_MG_FD_203504 | JGI IMG/M metagenome (GOLD analysis project Ga0310121, IMG submission 203504) | Marine microbial communities from Western Arctic Ocean, Canada - CB27_Tmax_986 | ecosystem: Environmental > Aquatic > Marine > Oceanic | place: Canada: Western Arctic Ocean | collected... | reverse complement strand
ACCTGGGAGGTCCTGTCGTCTCCGTCGAAAAGACCCGGTTCGGGCTCCGGGAGAACAAAGTCCTGGCCAACGCGCGCTGGTGCTCGCCCTGCGTTGGAGCGAAACGAGAGCACCACGACGGTACCGCCTTCGCCTTGGCGTAGATCCTCCGACTCAGGTCCTGCAGACTGATGAGCGGTTTTGTCATCCGCTCCTGCCTCCCTTCCTCGGTTCGGAGCACGTACAGTAGGGCCCCTTTGCTCCGCGGGCATTACCCCACTTCTCCGCTCGTATGGACCCCTCCGACACCCTCTCGCCTTCGGTCGCCTCCCGGGGTGCGCCCGGTTGTACGACCTACCTTGCTCCGCCGGTTTCCCGACGGGGCGAGGAGGGCTTCGACAGTTGACTCACACGTCCTGTGACGCCGTGCCGCCGCTATGACTCCGCCGGAAGAGACGGTCGAAACCAGAGGAGGACCGCCCCTGCTGCCTTCGCCCTCACGTCGCGGGCTCGGCTTCCGGGGTTTGGTTATCGAAGCCAGTCGTGCGTTCACTACCGTTGCAGCCCGGCGTCTCGCTCACCACCCCAAAGGTGGCTTGGTCGATGGGCTATCCGCTCATTCAGTTTCCTTCCTGAGCTCCATCCAAGCTACGGGGCTTCTGGCTCTTGCCCCGGTGGGTCTTTCCCCCACTGGATCGTGCTCGCCTTATCTGGTCGTACGACCTGACCCCTTTCGTGACCCCTTTCGCATCCATTTCGCTCAGACCTCGGAGGGCCCATGGAATTCGATGATGAAGTCGTGAGTGAATGGGTCAGAATGCCCTCAGGGAGGTGATTCATGAGCACAGCGGTCGTGATTCTCGCCGACGGCTTCGAGGAGATCGAGGCCATCACCCAGATCGACGTGCTCCGAAGGGCGGGGGTCGAAGTGACGGTCGCCGGGCTGAGCGAAGGCGTCGCCACCGGGGCCCACGGCATCGGAGTCGCCACCGATCGGCCTCTCGCCAACCTGGACTTCGAGCCCGACCTGGTGGTGCTGCCCGGGGGTATGCCAGGCGCCGAGCGGCTCGGTGCCTCGAAGGACGTGGTGGGTCTCCTCGAGAAGCAGCACGCCGCGGGTCGCATGATCGGTGCGATTTGCGCGGCACCGGCTTTCGCCCCCGTCGCCGCGGGCGTGCTCGAGGGCAAGCGGGCCACCTGCTACCCGTCGTTCGAGTCCCGGTTCCCCGAGGGGATCACGGCGGTCGAGGACCGGGTGGCGATCGACGGCAACGTCGTCACGAGCCGCGGGCCCGGTACGGCCCTCGAGTTCGCCCTGGCGCTGGTCGATCAGCTCGTGGGCCAGGCCAAAGGGGACGAGCTGCGCACCGCCATGCTGGCGGAATAGCGCGGCTCCCGGTCGGTCCGCAGAGTCCGGGAGCCAGCGCCCTCGCCTTCCGCCCTCGTCCGAGGGCGTGAGGCTCTAGTAGCGATACGTCTCGGGCTTGTAGGGACCCTCGAGCGGGACACCGATGTAGTCGGCCTGCTCCTTGGTGAGCGTGGTCAGCTTCGCGCCGACCTTCGCGAGATGGAGGCGCGCCACCTTCTCGTCGAGATGCTTGGGCAGCACGTAGACCTTCTTCTCGTACTTGTCGCGGTTCTCCACGAGCTCGATCTGGGCCAGCACCTGGTTGGCGAAGCTGTTGGACATCACGAAGCTCGGGTGGCCCGTGGCGCAGCCCAGGTTCAGGAGCCGCCCCTCGGCGAGGATCAGGACGCTGTGACCGTCGGGGAACTCCCACTGGTCGTACTGGGGCTTGATGTTGATGTGCTTGATGCCCCTGGTCTTCTTCAGGCCGGCCATGTCGATCTCGTTGTCGAAGTGGCCGATGTTGCCGACGATGGCCTTGTCCTTCATCCGGGACATGTGGTCGGCGGTGATGATGTTGTAGTTGCCGGTCGTGGTGATGAAGAGGTCGGCGGTCTCGAGGACGTCCTCCACCGTCTTCACGTCGTACCCCTCCATGGCCGCCTGGAGGGCGCAGATGGGATCGATCTCAGTCACCACGACGCGGCAGCCCTGGCCCTTGAGGGACTGGGCGCAGCCCTTGCCCACGTCGCCGTAGCCGCAGACCACCGCGACCTTGCCGGCGAGCATGACGTCGGTCGCGCGCATGAGGCCGTCCACCAGGGAGTGCCGGCAGCCGTAGAGGTTGTCGAACTTGCTCTTGGTGACGCTGTCGTTGACGTTGATGGCCGGGAAGAGGAGCTCCCCCGCCTTCTCCATCTCGTAGAGGCGGTGCACACCGGTGGTCGTCTCTTCGCTGACGCCCTTGCAGGCTTTGGCGACCTTCGTCCAGCGACCGGGCTGATCCTTCTGGATGCGGGCGAGGGTCTGGAGCACGATGGCGAGCTCCTCGCTCTCGGCAGTCGAGGGGTCGGGCACCGAGCCGGCCTTCTCGAACTCCGCACCCTTGTGAATGAGCAGCGTCGCGTCGCCGCCGTCGTCGACGATCTGGTTGGGCCCCTCACCGTTGCCGTAGTCGAGGGCGCGCTGGGTCATGTCCCAGTACTCCTCGAGGCTCTCGCCCTTCCAGGCAAAGACCGGCACGCCCTTCGGCTCCTCAGGCGTCCCCTTCGGGCCCACGACGACGGCTGCCGCGGCATGGTCCTGGGTCGAGAAGATATTGCAGGAGCACCAGCGCACGTCGGCACCAAGGTCCCTGAGCGTTTCGATCAGCACCGCCGTCTGGATGGTCATGTGCAGGCTGCCCATCACGCGCCGACCGCTGAGGGGCTTCTTCCCGGCGTACTCCTTGCGGATCGACATCAGACCGGGCATCTCCTGCTCGGCGAGCTCGATCTCCTTGCGACCCCATTCGGCCAGCTCGAGGTCGGCCACGTGGTAGTCGAGACCGCTCTTGGCGGCCGTGGCGTGTGCTGTCGTCGTCATGCCTTCTCCTCATGGCTTCTGCGTGAATTCTTGAAACTGGGGTCGGGCTTCCGGCCGGTCAACATCACCAGGGCCGGGCCCTGGGCTCCGGGCTCGGGCACGAGGGGGCGGGAGACGACGCTCACCAGGCCCGCGTCCTCAGCCAGCGACTCGAGCTCGGCAGCCTCGAAGCCCATGTGACGCTGGCCCATCTCGGTGCGGAAGTCGTCGCGGTCGTGGCTCAGGAGGTCCACCACGACGGCCTTGCCGCCGGGTCGCAGAATCCGAGCCATCTCGCCGAGGGCGCGGCTCGGCTCGGCGACGTAGGTCAGCGCCAGGAACAGCGTGGCCGCGTCGCATTCCCCGTCCTGGAGAGGCAGCGACTCAAGCGGCGCACGGTGCAGCTCCACGCTTTTCATCTCTCGCGTGCGCTTGCGCGCCGCCTTCAGCATCTCGCCGGAGCTGTCGACGCCGATGGCGCGCTCGACGTGTGGGGCGAGATCGGCCAGCGCAGATCCCGTCCCGCAGCCGAGGTCGGCCACGACAGAGGCCTCGGGCAGCAACGCCAGCAGGCCGTCGGCGCCGTATCGGTCCCCGTACTGCTCCCGGCGGAGCTTGTCCCAGCGTGCTGCGGCGCCGGCAAAGAACTCCTGGGCTCGACGCCCCCCGTTGCTGAGATGGCGGTCGAGACGCAGCTCGTCCTGCCGGCCGGTGGCCCACTCGTCGATCTCCCGCCGCGCCAGCTTCCAAAGCGCCCGGGCCGAGGGCTCCAGCTCACGGGGAGTCATGCGATAGAGGTTGGTCGTGCCCCGGGACCGGCTGGCGAGCCAACCCTGGTCGGCCAGGACCTTGAGGTGCCGGCTCACGGTGGACTGGGGCAGCTGGAGGATGGCCACGAGCTCCGCCACGCCCAGCTCGTGCCGCTCCAGAAGGCGCAGCAGGCGCAGACGAGTGGGGTCCGCAAGGTTGTCCATGCGCACCATGAGCTGCTTTGGATCGTTCGCGACTATCATCCCTTTATCCGGCTGAACGGATAAATCATACACCCTGGGCGGAGTCAACTCCAGCCCGAGCGAGGCGGAGGGCGGGATCGACTGGCGAGCTCAGACTCTCCAGCCCCGCCCCGTGTACTCCATGTACTCGGCCGTCTGCTCCACCTACTCGCGGCCGAAGTAGCGCTCCACCACCCGGAGCGCCAGGTCGATACCCGAGGTCAGGCCGCCGGCTGTGGCGATGTGCTCGGTCTCCACGAACCTGAGGCCGCGCTCCAGCTGGACGTCGGGAACTTCTCCGCGAACGAGTCGTAGAAGTCGTGATGAGTGGTTGCCTGGAGGCCATCCAGCAACCCCGCCTGGGCCAGCTGAAAGGCGCCGGTGCAGACGGACATGGTGACGTCCGTCTTGTCCTTCGTGGCCCGCAGCCAGTCGTGGAGCGCGTCATTGCCCCGAAGCGCCGGCACAACGATCAGGTCGGGATCGGGCGCGTCGTCGAAGGTGTGGCGGGGATGATTCGCATGCCGCCGCTGGCGGTGATGGGCTCCGTGGTGGCAGCCACCGTGTGCAGCTTGAAGGGCATGTGGTGATCGCCGTGGCTGCCCCCGGAGCCGAAGACCATCACGTCCTGGAACACCTCCCAGGGCCCGCAGAAGTCGATGATGGTGGCCCGTCCGCCAGGGCGAACGCCACGGTAATGGAGCCATGGTCCTTGGGCGGCGTCAGAGGCTTCCCCTTCGCGATGGGCTCACCGCTCGGCTCCGCGCCGGCGACTCCCGACATCGCGCCCCCCAGCCCCATCCCAGCCGCAACCGCTGACAACGTCTTCAAGAAACTTCGTCGCTGCATATCCCCTCCCGAGATCCCCGCCCGTCTCAACATAGGCCGCGACGGCCGGGGACGCCACCCTGTCCGCATGGTGGTGAAGAGTCATGCAGAGGAGCTTCTTCGCTGGGCGCGCGACGAAGCATCCACCACTAGCGGGCCGGGGTCCGATTCCCCTTTCGCTATCGCTCGAGGGGCTCGAGGGCGTAGGAGGTGTCGTGACTCGGGAGGACGACGCCGTTGCGCTCGGCGTACTCGGACCAGAGGGCCTGGAGCTGCTTCAGCTTCTCGGGGTTCTGGGTCGAAAGGTCGTCTGTCTCACCAGGATCGTGGGCCAGGTCGTAGAGGGCCCACCGCTGGGATCCGTAAGGCTCCCAGAGCCACACCAGCTTCCAGCTCCCTTGCAGCAGGGCTCGCCGTCCAAAGAGCTCCCACCCCATCGCGTAGTCGTCGGGGTGAACGGCGGGGGCCTGGCCGCGGAGGAACGGTAGCATCGAGGCGCCTTCGAGCTCGGCCACCGGCCGACCCCGATACCGGCCGCCAGGGTGCTCGACGCCAGCCAGCTCCAGCACCGTGGGGACGACGTCCTTGATCGAGGCGAACGTGTCGTGGAGGCCGGTCGGTCCCGAGGCTCCGCCGGGCAGCACGGCGATGGCGGGCACCCGGATGCCACCCTCCGTCGGGAACGACTTGAAGAGCCGGAAGGGCGCGCTGCTGGCCTGAGCCCAGCCCGGCCCATAGGACAGGTAGGACCCGGCACGACCCATGTTGGCGAGGCTGTTGTCGGCGCCCTTCCAGGTCCAGGGCGCTTCTTCGATAGGGTTGCCTTCGGCGCCGTTGTCCGAGAAGAACAGGATGAGCGTGTCGTCGTACTCGCCGATTCGCTTCAGGTGATCGAGAAGGCGGCCGATGTTGGCGTCGAGGTTCTGGACCATGGCCGCGTAGATCTCCATCCTGCGGGCCTCGCGCCGGCGCTCCTCGACCGACAGGCTCTTCCAGTCGGGGGCGAAGGGGAGACGGGGCGGAACCGCCACATCCGATGAGAGGACGCCGGCGCGTACGAGACCCGCAACGCGCCGCTCGCGCAGTGCGTCCCACCCGGCGTCGTAGGCACCGCGGTAGCGGTCGATGTCTTTATCTTTGGCGTGCAAGGGCCAGTGAGGTGCGGTGTAGGCGGCGTAGGCGAAGAACGGTCGGCCCTGGCCATGAGCCTCCTCGAGGTAGCGGATGAGCCTGTCGGTGTAGAAATCGGAGGAGTAGAAGTCGGCCGGCAGCCCGACCGGTTGCCCGCCCTCCCAGTACTGGGCCGGGATGCTCGTATTGCCCAGTCGCTGGGCATCGGCGAAGTGGCTGGCGCCGGCGCCCGGGAGAACGAACGATCGCTCGAAGCCCCGATTGTGCGGAAGGAGCACATCCCACTCACCGAGATGCCATTTGCCCACCATTGCGGTGGCATAGCCTGCGTCCCGGAGCAGGCTCGCCACGGTGACGACGCGACCGGTGAGGAACCCTTCGTAGCCCGGCTGTCCGTACTGGTTCGCATCGCCCTCGCCCGACATCGAGCCCAGGCCCGCAGGGTGCGTGTCGACCCCCGTGAGCAGCATCGCCCGGGTGGGCGAGCACGCGGGGCCGACGTGGAAGTTCGTGAGAACGGTCCCGGACGCCGCCAGCGCGTCGATGTGAGGCGTGCGGATCTCGCTGCCAAGGAACCCGAGGTCCGAAAAGCCGAGATCGTCGGCCACGATAACGAGGATGTTCGGGCGCTCGGCGGTGCTCGCCGGGGGCGTGACGCTCTCGGCCGGGCCGGTGCAGCCGGCGAAAAGGAAGGGGACAGCCGCAAGGAGGAGCCGGGGTGCCGGTTGACGGGCGAAACGGGTCATGACAAATGGTGGCCTGCGGCCATCGTAGTGGCAGCAGCGTCCCCCACCAAGGCGTGAGCTAGAATCCCACCCGGCTTCCCGGGGCGTGCGAGCACCCGCCAGGGATGGCCGAGTCGAGAGGCGGCGAAGGAGTGTCCCTTGGCAACCCGTAGCGACGTCATACGATGGGTCGTTCCCCTCGCGGTTGGCGTGGTCGTCTGGCTCGGCCCCCATGGCGACTTCGACGCGCGCGCGTGGGGCCTGCTGTCGGTCTTCGCCGGCACGATCGCCGGGCTGATCGCGCAGCCCCTGCCCGCAGGGGCGGTGGTGCTCATCGGGATCACCGCAGCCAACCTGCTGGGCATCCTCTCGATTCGCCAGACCCTGTCCGGGTTCTCCAACCCGACGGTGTGGCTCATCGTCGCCGCGTTCATCTTTGCCCGGGGCTTCGTCAAGACGCGCCTGGGCGAGCGTATCGCGTACATGATCATCGCCGCGGTCGGCAGCAGCTCGTTGCGCCTCGGCTACTCGCTGCTCCTGGCCGACCTGGCGATGGCCCCGGTGACCCCTTCGAACACCGCTCGCTCGGGGGGTGTGCTCTTCCCCATCACCGGGAGCATCGCCCGAGCCTTCGAATCCCACCCGGGGCCGAGTGCCAGGCGGCTCGGGGCGTTTCTCATGACGACGCTGTACCAGGGCGACATGGTGGTCTCGGCCATGTTCCTGACGTCCATGGCCGCCAACCCGCTCGTCGCGGAGATGGCGCTCCAGGCCTCGGGGGTTCAGGTGACGTGGGGCATGTGGGCCCTGGCGGCGTCGGTGCCCGGCCTCGTGAGTCTCGCGATTGTTCCGTACGCGATCTACCGCCTGGCTCCTCCGGAGATAAAAGACACGAGTGAGGCACGGGGGCACGCCCGGGAGCACCTTCGGGGCATGGGACCCATGACTCGTGATGAGAAGGGGATGGCCGGGGTCTTCATGCTGGTGCTGTCGCTCTGGGTCACTGCCACCTGGCACGGCGGCTCCGTCACCACCGTGGCCTACCTCGGGATCAGCGCCCTGCTCGTGTTGGGGGTCCTTCGCTGGCAGGACGTGGTCGGTGAGAGCGGCGCCTGGAACGCCCTCATGTGGTTCGGGGGGCTCGTGATGCTCGCGGGGCAGCTGAACGAGGCCGGGCTTCTCGAGGCGTTCGCGAACCGGGCCGGGGGGCTGGTCGAAGGATGGCCGTGGCCCGCGGCGCTCGTGGCCCTGCTCCTGATCTATCTCTACTCGCACTACGCCTTCGCCAGCATGACCGCCCACGTCACCGCCTTCTTCCCGGCATTCTTCGCTCTCGCCCTGGCTGTGGGGGCCCCGCCGCTCCTGGCGGCGCTGAGCCTCGGCTTCTTCTCCAACCTCAACGCCGCCATGACCCACTACGCGACGGGCCCGGCGCCCATCATCTTTGGCGCCGGGTACGTGAGCCAGGGCGAGTGGTGGCGGATTGGTTTTCTCATGTCCCTCCTGCACTGTCTCGTCTGGCTGCCCCTGGGGTTTGCCTGGTGGAAGGTGATCGGCCTGTGGTGAACGAGAAGACGTATCAGATCGCTGTGATTCCCGGGGATGGAATCGGCAAGGAGGTGATCCCGGTCGGCATCCGGGTCCTGGAGGCGGCCGGCGAGCGCTTCGGCTTCCGCCTGAGCTGGGTCAACTTCCCCTGGGGCTCCGACCAGTACCTGGAGCACGGCTCGATGATGGCGGACGGAGCCCTGGACGAGCTCCGCACGTTCGAGGCGCTCTACCTCGGAGCGGTGGGCCACCCGGACATTCCGGACCACATCACCCTGAACGGGCTGCTCCTCCCCATCCGCAGGGAGTTCGACCAGTGGGCGTGCGTCCGTCCCTCGATCCTCCACCCCGGCGTGACGTCCCCCCTGGCCGGGAAAAAGGCGGGAGACATCGATCTCGTCGTCGTGCGGGAGAACACGGAGGGGGAGTACTCACAGATCGGAGGCAACCTCTACGCCGGCGGCGCCGACGAGGTGGCCCTCCAGACGGCGGTCTTCACCCGAAAGGGCACCGAGCGGATCATGCGCTTCGCCTTCGAGCTGACGCGGCAACGTGGCAAGAAGCGGCTCCTGACCTCCGTAACGAAGTCCAACGCCCAAGGGTACAGCATGGCGTTCTGGGATCGAGTCTTCAAAGAAGTGGCCGCCGACTTTCCGGACATCCGAACTCAGTCGCTCCTCGTGGACGCGGCCTGCATGGACCTCATCCGCCGACCGGAGAGCTTCGACGTGATCGTGGCCTCGAACCTCTTCGGCGACATCCTCACCGACATGAGCGCCATGATCACCGGAAGCCTGGGCCTGGGTGCCAGCGCGAACCTGAACCCCAATCGGACGTCTCCCTCGATGTTCGAGCCCGTCCACGGCTCCGCCCCCGACATCGTCGGGACGGGGCGCGCCAACCCCCTCGCCACCGTCGTGGCCGGCGGTATGATGCTCAACTTCCTGGGCGAGACGGAGGCCGCCCGCCGGGTGGACGGCGCCGTCACCGGGCTCCTCGAGCAGGGCCGAGTCCTGACGCCCGATCTCGGGGGCACGGCCACCACCGACGAGGTGGGTGCGGCCGTGGTGGAGCGGCTGTCCTCCTGAGGCTCTCTGACCGTGAGGTCGGGCCGTGGGATCTGGAAGCCGCGACCGCCTTGATCGTTTGCACAGCCGCCCGCATCATGTGGCCATGAAGCATTTGACCACGCAGCACGAATCACCCCGAGGGAGGGCGCGCCGTCGCATTGCGAAGCTGTGTCGCGATTCAGGGGCCGAGGTGGGAAAGCACCTGGACCCGGGACGAACTCCACGAACGTTGACTGTTTCCTGGACGCCTGGCTGGTCAGCCGTCAAGGAGGGGCTACACACATGTTCGCGTCGTCAACCCCTTTCTCGAGACCTGAGACGACAAGCGGTCTCGTGGCCAGCAGGGCTGAGCCGCTAGAATGACCCCGTTCTCCATCAGTGATTGGTAATCGCGAAGGAAACGAGCGAATCCTTTGGTGGGCCAGACGCTCTCGCACTACCGCATCACCGCCGCCATCAGGCGCCCGAAGGACGCGGCGAGATCCGCATCGTGCAGAATTGGACGGCGGAGCTCGAGAGGCTCACCGCCGCGAGTAGGGCTGTCGTTCTGTCGTGAGGAGGTCTGACGGACGTGCCCAGGAGCTTGTACGTCCAGGCCGATCAGAGGCTGCCCCCCAGCGCGGAGCGATCCAAGCGCCATCTTCGCGTGGAGATCGTGGCCCCGCGGCGCCCGCCACGAACGCCGGTCAACCTGGCTCTGGTTCTCGATCGCTCCGGCTCGATGCACGGCGAGAAGCTGGACCTGGTCCGCGAGGGGGCGATTCGTGCGGTGCGCTCGCTGGGAGAGGACGATCGGCTGAGCGTCGTCATCTACAACGAGCGAGTGGTCGTGCTGGTGCCGTCCCGGGTGGCCGACGACGTGGCGAAGGATCATGCGGAGACCGTGCTACGGCGGGTCAGCGCTCGGGGGGACACGGACCTGTGCGGCGGCTGGCTGAGCGGCTGCGAGCAGGTGAGCGAGGGCCTCTCCCCCGCCCGGCTCGGCCGGTGCCTGCTGTTGACCGACGGCTTCGCAAACCGTGGCATCACCGATCCCGAGACGATCGTCAGCCACGCGGCGGGCCTCCGCAAGGACGGAGCCACGACCCCACGCTGGGCGTGGGTCGCGGATTCGATGAGGATCTCCTGAGCCGGATGGCCGAAGCGGGCGGCGGCAACTTCCGGCGGTGCCGAATCTCATCTTCGAGGATGCGACGCCGCTCGAGCTTCTGAGCGTAGTCCCGGAGCGCGTGCCGGTGGCCGACGTACGCCCGAATTGCCCCGAGCTCTCCCGAGTACGCCAGCGTCAGGATCGAGCCGAGCAGGGCGCGGGCGCTGTCGGGCGTCACCTCAGGAGATCGGCTCCCTTCTCCGCGATCATGACCGTGGCCGCGTGGGTGGCGCCGCTCAGCAGCGTCGGCATGACGGAGGCGTCGATCACCCGAAGCCCCGCGACTCCCCTCACCCGGAGCTCGGCATCGACGACGGCGTCCTCGTCGGAGCCCATGCGGCACGTCCCAACGGGGTGGAAGAAGGTGACCACGTTCTCGCGGATGTAGTCGTGAAGCGCCTCCCTCTCCCAGCCCCCGTCCCCGGGGCCGAGCTCCTCGCCGCGATATTCCGAGAGAGCATTGGCTGCGGTAATCCGTCGAGCCACCTCGAGCCCTCCGACGAGGCCGTCGAGGTCTCGCTCGTCGGCCAGGTAGTTGGCCTGGATGATTGGCGGCTCGGCGGGGTCGCTCGTCCGGAGTCGGAGCCAGCCGCGACTGCGGGGGTGCGTGAGCACGGTGTGCACGCTGTAGGCGCTCGCAGGAGGATTCGCCGTCAGCATGATCTGGAGGCTGGGAGCCGGCTCGTCTGGTGAGAGCCGGGCGAACGCCCCCGCCGCCACCCCGTTGCTGGACAGGGGTCCTGTGCGGTGCTCCTCGTACTCCCGCTCGGCCTGCTCCCGCTCGGTGTCCGAAAGCCCCAGAGGCTTGCGCGAAGCGTACGTGAGCGCCACTCGCGGGTGGTCCTGGAGGTTCTTGCCAACCCCGGGCAGATCCCGGACCACGGTCAGTCCCAGCTCGGCCAGCTCGTCGGCGGGGCCGATCCCGGAGAGCAGCAGGAGCTTCGCGGAGCCGATGGTCCCGGCGCTCAGGATGACCTCGCGCTCGACACGCACCTCGTGAAGGTGACCGTCCTGGGTGTAGGCAACGCCGACGGCGCGCTGAGCGTCGCACAGCACGCGGGTGACCCGGGCGTGGCTCTCGAGGGTCAGGTTCGGCCGCCCGAGGGCCGGGCGAAGGTACGCGTCGGCGGCGGAGTGCCTCTGCCCATCCTTTTGATTGAGCTGGTAGAAGCCGGCTCCTTCCTGGCGCTCGCCGTTGAAGTCCTCGTTGCGCGGCAGCCCGCTCTCGACGGCGGCCTCGATGAAGGCCTCCGAGAGGGGGGAGACCCACCGGGGATCGGCGACGTTCTGCGGTCCTCCCACCCCGTGGTACGTCGACGCCCCCCGCTCCTGGTTCTCGGCCTTCTTGAAGTACGGCAGGACGGCGTCGTACCCCCATCCCGGATTCCCGAGCTCCTCCCACCGGTCGAAGTCATGAGGGTGGCCGCGAACGTAGATCATCGCGGAGATCGACCCGCTGCCCCCCCAGCCTCGGCCCTGAGGCCAGGAGATCTTGCGCTCGTTGAGGCTCGGCTCCTCCTTCGTCGAGTAGTCCCAGTTGAAGGGCGACGCGAGGAGCTGGCGGAACGACGAAGGCTCGCGGATCCTCGGGTCGTCGTCCGGGCCGCCGGCCTCGAGCACGAGGACGCTCGTCCCGGGGTCCTCGGTCAATCGATGGGCGAGAACGCTTCCCGCCGCGCCGGCACCGACAACCACATAGTCAAAGTGAGCGGCCTGCTCGGACATAGTGCACCCGGCGAGGAGGATCGGAAGGAGGGTTGCAAGGAGTGGGGCCCGCTTCATGGTCGGCGATATCGTAGACGGGAGACATGTCAAAAAGGGTAACTCGAGACGTGGCCGGCACCGAGGCATATAAACTTGGGAGTCGGTCGACCAGAGAGCAGGAGGGAAAGGTCTCCATCTTCGAGACCGCCTGAGCGCAAGGAGGTCATCCGGTGTCTTCCAAAAAGACGCGCAGTGGACTGCGATTGTGGCCGGCCTACCTGATCCTGGTGCTCTCGGCCGGGTTTTTCGTCTGGGCCTGGGCTTCCCCCGACCTCCCTCTGCCCATGAGCAGGGTCACCGTGAGCATCATCGCCACCGCGTGTACGCTGATCCTCCTGCTCGTGTGGTGGCTGCTCCTTTCGCGGGCGCCTTGGTACTGGCGCCTGGCGGTGCTGGCCGGTGTGGTGGCACTGGGATGGGCGGCCGGCCGCTTCCTCGAGATGCGTGGCGTCTCAGGTGATCTCGTCCCACAGGTTGCATGGCGCACCTCACCCACCCCCGCTCCTCCGGAGATCCTGCCGAGCCCGCCGCCGCTGGCCGAGCCCACGCCTGCACCACCGGTCGACGTGGAGGAGGCGGTTCGCGCCGAAACCGAGGGCGGAGTGGAGCCATCTCCCTCCCCGACCGAGGCTGACGAGGTCAAGCCGGAGCTCGAAGGCTCGGTGCCCGTCGACTCCCGCGGCTTCCCCCAGTTCCTGGGACCGAACCGCAACGCGAGGCTGACGGACCGGCACCTCGTAAGCGGCTGGGACGAGAGGCCCCCCGTCGAGGTCTGGCGTCACTCCATGGGCACCGGATGGTCGGGCTTCGTCGTTTCGAATGGCCTGGCGGTGACGCAAGAGCAGCGCGACGGTCGAGAGCACGTCGTCGCCTATGATCTCGACACGGGCCGACTCGAGTGGAGCCACAAGGGAGGCCCGGGCTACGAGGACGTGATGACGGGAAACGGTCCGCGGGCCACGCCCACTCTCGACGGAGGCCGGGTCTATGCCTTCGGTGTGCGCGGTGTGCTGAGCGTGCTGGATCTTCAGACGGGCCGGCTGCTCTTCAAGAAGAACGTCGTACTGGAGAACAGCGGTCGGTCGCCGGATCACGGCGTGGCCGCCTCGCCTCTCGTGGTGGACGGAAGCGTCATCGTGGTTGCCGGCGGCCCAGGCGGCCGCTCTCTCGTCGCCTACGACGCCGAGACCGGTGAGCTCCGCTGGTCCGGCGGGGACGACGGGGCCGGCTACAGCTCACCCATCGTGGCAACGCTGGCCGGGGTGCGACAGATCGTCGTGTTCAACCACGGCGGCCTGACCGGGCACGACCCCGCGACCGGCGAGGTCCTCTGGCAGGACCCGTGGCCGGATCGGGACGAAAAAGTGGCCCAGCCGGTGATCCTCGGAGACGACCACGTCTTCGCCTCGATGGGCTACGGAATCGGCAGCCGGATGGTCCGCATCGTCCGCGGATCCGGCGGCTCGTTGCGAGCCGACGTCCTGTGGCGCTCTCGACGGCTCAAGGCCAAGTTCACACAGGTCGTCGAGCACGGCGGCTTCCTCTACGGCCTCGACGAGGGCGTCATGGTCTGCCTCGATCCGGAGACCGGCGAACGGCGCTGGAAGCGCGGGCGCTATGGGCACGGCCAAGTCTTGCTCGTGGACGACGTCCTGCTCGTGCAGACCGAGGACGGCGAGGTGGTGCTGATCGATCCCAACCCCGAGGAGCTCACCGAGATCGCGCGCTTCCCGGCGATAGAGGGCAAGGCGTGGGCCACGCCCGCGCTGGCGGGCGACCTCCTGATCGTCCGGAGCGACATCGAGGCAGCCTGCTATCGCCTGCCCACCGAGTCCGGCGCATAGCTCCAGCCATGCGGATTCTGCAGATCACGGCGGGCGCGGGAGGCATGTACTGCGGAAGCTGCCTCCTCGACAACGCCCTGGCGAGCGAGCTTCTGGCCCGGGATCACGACGTCCTGTTGCTGCCGGTCTACACGCCCACGCGCACGGACGAGGACAACGTCTCGGACGGGCACGTGTTCTTTGGCGGGATCAGCGTGTACCTCGAGCAGCACGTCCCCCTCTTTCGCAAGACCCCGGCCTTCCTCGACCGGCTGTGGGACGCGGCCCCGGTGATCCGGGCGGCGACCGGACGCGGAGTCTCGGTGGATCCCCACGCCCTCGGCGAGCTCACCGTCTCCACCTTGAAAGGCGAGGCGGGGAATCAGGCCAAGGAGTTCGGCAAGCTCCTCGGCTATCTCGACCATCTGCCGCCTTTCGATCTGGCCATCCTTCCCAACTCGCTGCTGATCAGCCTGGCTCCTGCGTTGCGCCGCGCGTTGAAGCGGCCCGTGCTCTGCGCGTTCCAGGGTGAGGACCTCTTCATCGAGAGCCTCGACGAGCCTCACCGCTCGCAAGCGAAGGAGCTGATCCACCGGCACGCGGCCGAGGTGGACGGCTTCCTTGCGGCGAGCGACTACTATGCGGACCATATGACGTCCCTTCTCGGTATCGACCGTGGGACCGTCCACCGGGTGCCGATCGGCATCAACCTCGAAGGGCACGGCCCGGAAGAGGCCGAGCGAGGGGGGCCGTTCACGATCGGGTACCTCGCGCGAGTGGCCCCGGAGAAAGGCCTTCACCAGCTCGCGGAGACGTACCGCATCCTGCGTCTGGAGCGAGGCCTCGGTGAGGCGCGCCTCGAGGTGGCCGGCTACCTCGCCCCCGAGCATCGCGCCTATCTCGAGAAAACGCGGCGGCAGATGCGGGAGTGGGGGCTCGAGGCGGAGTTCCGATACCACGGCACCCTGGACCGCAAGGACAAGATCGCGTTTCTTCGGAGCCTCGACGTGCTCTCGGTGCCCAGCCCGTACGCGGAGCCGAAAGGACTCTACGTGCTCGAGGCGCTGGCCAACGGCGTGCCTTGCGTCCAGCCGCGGCACGGAGCGTTCCCGGAGCTCCTCGGGCGCACGGGTGGCGGCCTTCTCTTCGAGCCCAACGACACCGGCGAGCTGGCCCAACGTCTCCTCGGCCTGGCCGCGGACCGCGAAGGGACACGACAGCTCGGTCTCCGTGGCGCCGAGGGCGTGCGCCGCCATCACTCGATCGCCCGCACCGCCGACCGGGCCCTCGAGGTCTACCGCGCAATCACCGGCGAGATGTCAAAGGCCGACGCCCCATGTTGAAGGTCGATGCCCTGTCGAAGCACTACGAGACGCCAGGGGGGCTGCTGCCGATCCTGAGCGACGTCTCCTTCATGAAGGACGCGGGCGAGGCGCTGTGCATCATGGGCCCCTCGGGGAGCGGCAAGAGCACGCTCTTGCACATCCTGGGCACGCTCGACCCCCCGACGGCCGGCACCGTGACCCTCGGCGGTCGGGATCCCTTTCAGCTCTCCGAGCCTGAGCTTGCCGCCTTCCGCAACCGCGAGGTGGGCTTCGTCTTCCAGGATCACTTCCTGCTTCCGCAGTGCTCCGTCCTGGAGAACGTGCTGACCCCGACCCTCGTCGCGAACGACGCCGGCGACACCCAGACGCGGGCACGAGAGCTGCTCGACCGCGTGGGTCTCGACGAACGGCTGGCCCATCGGCCGGCGGAGCTCTCGGGCGGAGAGAGGCAACGCGTGGCCCTGGCCCGCGCCCTCGTCCTGAAACCGCGGCTGCTGCTGTGCGACGAGCCCACCGGCAATCTCGACGCCGCCTCGGCAGGGGCCGTGGCCGACCTCCTGTTCGAGCTCTACACCCGCGAGCAGGCCATCCTCATCGTGGTCACGCACAGCGCCACCCTCTCCGAGCGCTTCGAGGATCGCCGACGCCTGACCGACGGCCGACTCGAGGCGACGTGATGCGAGCCCAGACGCTCCTCGTCCGCAGTCTCCTCCACTACTGGCGCTCCAACGTCGCGGTCGTTCTCGGGGTGGCGGCCGCGGCGGCCGTGCTGGGAGGCTCACTCGTCGTGGGCGATTCGGTCCGCGGGAGCCTGGCCGCGACGGCCCTCGAGCGACTGGGGCGCACCACCCACACCGTGGAGTCGACGGGCTTCTTCCGCGCTGACCTTGCGGCGGAGCTCGCGAGCCTCCCGTCGTTCTCGGAAGGCTTCGACGCGGCGTGTCCCATCGTGGCGGTGCGCGGCGTGGCCACCCACGCGACGAGCCAGAGGCGAGCCGGCGACGTGCAGGTGTACGGCGTCGACGAGCGCTTCTGGAACTTTCACGATCGGCCCGTGCCGGAGCTTGGCAGACGCGACGCCCTCCTGAGCGAGGCATTGGCGGCCGAGCTCGGGGCCGAGACGGACGAAGCGGTCCTCGTGCGGTTCGACGCCGCCTCGGAGATCCCGGGGAGCTCGCTCTTCGGCAGACGCGACGAGGCCGCCCGGGCGCTGCGGGTCACCGTGACGGGGGTCCTGTCCCCCGGCGACCTCGGGGAGTTTTTGTTGCGGCCCCGTGCGGGCCGTGTGCGGGCCGTGTTCGTGCCGCTCCGAACGCTGGAGCGGGCTCTGGGTCTCGAGGATCGCGCCAACGTGCTCCTGGTCTCGGCGAAGACTCGGGAGGCCTCTGTCGACGCCCTCGAGACGGCTCTCGGCGAGGCCATAGCCCTCGAGGATCTGGGCGTGCGAGTTCGCGGCGTGCCCCAGGCGGGGGCCGTGCAGCTCGACACGACGAGCGCGCTCGTGGACGGATCGCTGCAGAAGGCGGCGACCACGGCGGCGAAGAACCTGGGACTCCGGGTCGGCGAGGTGTTCGTGTACCTGGCCAACACGATACGCGTGGGCGAGCGAGAGGTGCCCTACTCGCTGGTTGCCGCGCTCGACCCCGCCAGCCTGGAGGCGGTGGCCGGCGTGGAGGTGACATCGGCTGACGGCGAGCCTCCTCCGATCGTGCTCAACGAGTGGGTGGCCATGGACCTTGGGGCTGTGCCGGGCTCCCGTGTCACGCTCGAATATTTCCTCTGGCACGAGGACGGCCGAATGGAGACCGGGAGCACCCCGTTCTCCCTCGCTGCGGTCACCCCCCTCGAAGGCCGTGCCGCGGACCCGGACCTCGTGCCGGAGTATCCCGGCATCACGGAGTCGCTACGGCTAGCCGACTGGGACCCGCCCTTTCCGGTCGACCTCGACCGCATCCGGCAGAAGGACGAGGACTATTGGGACGACCACCGCGCCACGCCCAAGGCCTTCGTGCCCCTGGCCGTGGGCCAGCGCCTCTGGGGTCACCGCCTGGGCGGGCTCACCGGGATGCGGCTCGTGCCGGAGACCGCGGCGGACCTCGGAGAGACGCGGGGCCTTTTTGCGGCGGCGCTCCTCGCCGAGCTGGGACGGCGCGGGGCTCCGCCCGGATTCGCGGTGGTGCCGGTGCGGCAGGCGGCCCTCGCGGCAGCTCGCGGCTCGATCGACTTCGGCGAGTACTTCGCCTACTTCAGCTTCTTCCTGGTCGTCGCGGCGCTGCTGCTGGCCGGCCTCTTCTTTCGCCTGGGCCTGGAGGGGCGGCTACGCGAGCTGGGCCTCCTCGGGGCCCTCGGATATCCGTCCTCGCGAGTGCGCCGCCTGTTCCTGGCGGAGGGGGCTCTACTCTCTGGGCTGGGAGGGTTGATCGGGGCGTTCGCCGCAGCGGGCTACGCCGCCCTGGTGCTGTGGGGCCTGCGGTCTCTCTGGGCCGAGGGCCTGGGAACGCGGGATCTCGATCTCCATCTCGGGGTGGCCTCGCCGCTTCTCGGCGCGGTCGGCGCCGGGCTCGCCGCACTCCTGAGCGTCGTCTGGACGCTGCGGAGCGTGCAGCGACTCCCCCCGCGCATGCTTCTGGCGGGAACCCTCGAGCCCTGGGTCAAGCCGACGCCGGCGCGACGCCGGCGAAAGCTCCTGCCCGCAGGACTCACACTGGTGGCCCTCCTCCTGGTCGCGGCGTCGGGGGCCGGGGCGGTGCCCCAGACGGCCGGGTTCTTCGGCGCCGGTGGCCTGCTCCTGGCCGCGGCCCTGCTCTACGCGGGACGGCTCGTCGCCGGACGCCCGAGCGCGGCGGCCGCGGTGACGAGCGTGCTCGGACTGGGCCTGCGCGGTGTCTCGTTCCGCCCGGGTCGGAGCGTCCTGTGCATCGCCCTCGTCGCCTCCGCGACCTTCGTGATCGTCGCCGTGGGATCCTTTCGACGCGAGGGCGCGGACATCGAAGCCCGCGACGGCGAAAGCGGGGGATATCGTCTCCAGGCCTGGTCTGTCGCCCCTCTGCACCACGACCTGACGAGCGCCGAAGGCCGCGCCGCTCTCGCCCTCGAGGGAGTCGCTCTCGAAGGCATTGACGTCGGTCGGTTCCGCGCACGAGTCGGCGAAGATGCGAGCTGCCTCAACCTCTACCAGCCGCGCGTGCCGACGGTGATCGCCGCTTCGCCGTCCTTCATCGAGGAAAGGCGCTTCTCGTTCGCAGCGTCGCTGGCGGAGTCCCCCGAGGAACACGACAACCCCTGGCGGCTGCTCGAGCGGGAGGTTGATTCCGAGGGAGCCATCCCCGTCATCGTCGACGCGAGCGCCCTGACCTACGTCCTGCACCAGTCACTGGGAGATGTTATGTCCCTGGGCGAGACCGGTGTCCGCGTGCGTTTCGTGGGCACGCTGGCGCCCGGACTTCTTCAGGGAGAGCTCATCACGAGCGAGCGTCATTTCCTCCAGGCGTTTCCCGGGGAGGCCGGCTACCGCTTCTTCCTCTTCGACGTCGACGCGGAGCGGGCTCCCGCCCTGAGCCAGGACCTCGAGTCTCACCTGTCGGACTTCGGGTTCGACGTGACCGAGACCGCGGAGCGCCTTCGGGATCTCCACCGTGTGGAGAACACCTACATCGCCACCTTTCAGGCGCTGGGGGCACTGGGCCTGCTGCTCGGCACCGTGGGGCTGGCTGCCGTGCTGATGCGCAACGCGCTCGAACAGCGGGGGGCGCTCGCTTTGCTGCGCGCCGTGGGCTACCGTCGCGCGCACATGACCCGGATGGTCCTGGCCGAGAACGTCGTGCTCGTCGGCCTCGGGTTCCTGGCCGGGGCGGTGCCGGCGCTCGTCGCCATCGCTCCGGTGCTGCTGGAGCGGCGAGGAGCGGTGCCGCTGGCGCTGCTCGCCAGTCTCCTGGTGGCGATCGTGGTCACGGGAGCACTGGTGTCGTGGCTGGCGGTCTCCTACATCCGTCGCCTCCCGCTGGTAGAGTCGCTGCATGCCGTCTCGGAGTAGGAGGTCGATCTTGAAAGCTGCGTGTGGGGTGCTCATGCTGGTGTCGACGTCCGGCGCTTTTGCGGCCGACTGGCCCCAGTGGCGAGGCCCGACACGGGACGGCCGGAGCCCCGGGCTCGAAGAGCGAAGGGCGTGGCCCGAACGCCTGACGCCGGCGTGGCAGGTCACCGTCGGTGAAGGCCACTCCTCGCCTGTGGTGGTGGGAGACCGAGTCTACGTCTTCTCGCGCGAGGGCGAGGACGAGGTCGTTCAGAGCCTGGAGCTCGCCACCGGAGAACGAGTGTGGCGGCAGTCGTACCCGGCGCCCTACGAGATGACCCCGGCGGCGGCCGGGCACGGCAAAGGACCAAAGGGAACGCCGGTGGTGGACGAGGGGCGGATCTGCACCCTCGGAATCAGCGGGATCCTCTCGTGCTTCGACGCGGCCGACGGCCGCCTCCTGTGGCAGGAGCGGTTCGCCTCCCGGTTCTCCCGGACGTCGCCCACCTTCGGGACCGCGATGTCGCCGGTGATCGACGACGGCCGCGTCATCGCTCACGTCGGGGGCCCCGGTGACGGAGCCCTCACCGCTTTCGACGTGGCGACCGGAGAGGTCGCGTGGGCGTGGACGGGCGACGGGCCGGGGTACTCGTCTCCGGTGGTGGCGGAGATTGGGGGCACGCGGCAGGTCGTGACCCTCAGCGAGTCGTTCCTGGTGGGCGTTTCCGCCGACGACGGAGCGCTCCTCTGGAAGCTCCCCTTCACGACGCCATACGTCCAGAACGCGGTCACACCCATCGTCAGCGGCGACACCGTCATCTATTCGGGGCTCGACCAACCGGTGCGGGCGCTCGAGTTGAAGAAGAGCGCCGCCGGCTGGGCCACCGAACCTGTCTGGGAGAACGACGCGGTTGCCGCGTACATGAGCACTCCGGTGCTGGAGAACGGGCGGCTCTTCGGGTTCTCCCACAAGAAACGCGGGCAGTTCTTTGGCCTGGATGCGAGCACCGGCAAGACGCTGTGGCTTTCGGACGGACGACAAGGAGACAACGCTGCGATCGTGGCCGGGGGCGGGGCGCTCTTCTTGCTCACGACCGGGTCGGAGCTCATCGTGGCGCCGCAGACGGGCGACACGTTCTCCCCGATCCGGACCTGGCCAGTGGCCGAGAGCCCCACGTGGGCCCACCCGGTCGTGATGAACGACGGGGTGCTGGTCAAGGACAAGGACACGCTGGCCCTGCTGCGGTTCGACGCGGCGCCGGCTGCCGGTGCGGTGGCCCTTCCGCCGCCGACGAAAGGAGTCGAGATGAGCTGGATCTTCTTCGTGGTGGGCGCGTTCCTTTCGTGGGGGCTGTACGGCCCGATGATCCACAAGGGGCAGGTGGCTCTCGGCAATCCGCTTCGGGCTTTCCTGTTCGTGGGGCTCGCCTACTTCCTGGTCGGCGTCGTCGTGCCGCTCGCCGCCCTCGCCTTCCAGGGCGAGCTCAAGGGCTTCACGAGCCATGGGATGACCATGGCGCTGGTGGCCGGCGCCCTCGGGGCAGCGGGGGCCCTGTGCGTCGTCTACTCGTTCAAGGCGGGTGGCAACCCTCTCTGGGTCATGCCCCTCGTCTTCGCCGGGGCGCCCATCGTCAACGTCCTCTACTCGATGTGGGAGCACCCCCCGAAGGTGGCACCCAGCCCGATGCTTTACGTGGGATTCCTCCTGGCGGCCTCGGGCGCCTACATGGTGTTGCACTACAAGCCGCAAGGGTGAGGCCGGGGCGCCGCTCCGGGGCGCCCGTGGAAAATGGTCCGGTTTTACAGACAACAGACATCTCGTCGACGAGGCTGTGGTAAACGTGGTGAAAGGCCGGTCGGCTGGCCCGCCCGCACAGTATCGGTTTCAAGAACGCTGTCGCGGGGGATCCCCATGAAAAAGAATCGGTTGTCGTCGGATTCGGTCTCGCCCCGGCCCAGGGCCATCAGGCGATGGATCGCCACAACAGCACCCCCGCTCCTGCTGGCCGCAGTGACGCTCGTCGCCCTGCCCCTGGCGCACTCGGCCGAGTCGCACCCCCGCATCCAGTTCTTCATCGACGCCGCGTCCCAGGACGAGCAGGAAGCCGAGAAGGCCATGGCGGCTCTCGCCGAGGCCTGGCAGGACAGCTACACGCCCCTGCTCGTGGAGCTCGCCCACTTCATGGCGCCGCGCCGGGAGTCGCGGATGAGCGGCGGGATGAGGACCCTGGGCGGCCGCTCTGGCCGCCTGGCCGCTAGCGGTGGCTTCAGTGGCGGCGGAGGCCTCGGTGGTGGCGGCGGAGGGGGCGGTGGGGGCGCGACCCGCAGTTCCCTCCCCACTCTCGGAGAGATGCCCCGCCAGGGCGCCTCGACGAAGGTCCGGAAGCGGCTCGTGAGCTTCCTCGAGGAGCAGACCGGTCAGGACTTCGGCGACGACCTCGGGGCCTGGCGGCGCTGGTACTGGAATCTCCCCTACGACCCCCACCCCGGCTATCCCAGTCTCAAGAAGGCCATGTACACCAAGGTGGAGGAGGAGTTGGGGATCTACTTCGATGCGGGCGGGGCGGCGATCGTCCGGCTGGACGAGATCAACTATGGCGGGATGCTGCCGAGCCGCAGCCCCATCCTGGATCATCCGAAGCACGTCTCGGCCGCGGAGGCGGATTTCCTCAAGGACAAGCACAAGGTGATCGGCCTGGAGGTGCGCGGGGAGATGCGCGCCTATCCGGAGCAGATCCTCGCCTTTCACGAGCTGACCCGCGACGAGCTAGGCGGGGTGGAGCTGACGATCGTCAACGATTTTCTGTGCGGCACCACGATCCCCTACGCCAACTCGATCCGCGGGGCCAAGCTGAGCTTCAGGCCGAGCGGCCTGGTGTACCGTTCGAACAGGATGATGGTCGACGAGCAGAGCGTGACGCTGTGGTCGACCCTGCAGGGCCGAGCGGTTCTCGGGCCGCTCACCCAGCACAACGTGTGGCTCGACACCTACCCCGTGGTGACGACCACCTGGGGCGAGTGGAAGAAGCTGCACCCCAACACCACCATCCTCTCCGAGGACACGGGCTTCCCGTTCGACTACTCGAAAGGGCCTCGGTTCCAACGCTATCTCGACAACGACCGACTCATGTTCGAGGTGCCGAGGCCCGACGACCGATTGAAGAACAAGGAGCCGGTGCTCGCCCTCACGCTGCCGCCGACGAAGGACAAGAATCAGGATGAGGACGAGATCGACCGCAGACGGCCCAGGGCCCTGGCCGTCAAGGTGGATTTCCTCGAGAAGAAAGAGAATCGCGTCTTCCACACGAGCCTTGCCGGGCGCGAGCTCGTCATCGTCACGAGCCCGAAAGGGGCCAATCGAGTCTACGACGCCGGCGAGACCCGGTTCGTGAGCCAGGAGCTGGATGGTCGCCTCCGCGACGCCGACGGAGGCACCTGGCTGACCTACGAGTCGATGCTCGTGCCCGAGACTCCCGGCCTCTCAGCCCGATCGCGGCTCCCGGCACGTCGCTCGTTCTGGTTCGCGTGGCACGCCCAGTTCCCCAGAACGGCGCTCGTGAAGTAGGTCGCTGGGGGCTCGCCGGTCCCCGCATGAGCTCCTGGTCCCGAGGCTTCCAGACGACCCCGCCTAGTCCCCGGGCCTCCAGAGGGTTCGGAGCGACCCATGGGGTGGCGGGCCGAGGTCCCGCCAGCTCTCGATGGGAACCTCGACCACGGCGAGGGCGGCCGTCGGCATGCTCTCGGGCACCCCGACCACCGCGGCGACCAGCTCCTCGATGCCGGGGTTGTGCCCCACGACCATGGCGTGCCCGCAGGCATCGGGCAGATCGCGGAGCGCCTCGAGGCAGGTCTCCGGGCCCGCCAGGTAGAGGTCGCGGGTGAAGCGCACGTCGTCCGGAAACCCTGCGGCGGTGGCGACGGCAAGGGCCGTCTCCCGGGCCCGCCGAGCCGTGGAGCTGAGGATCGCGTCGGGCACGAGGTCCTGCTCCAGGAGCCACTCCCCCACCCGAGGCGCGTCCCGGAGGCCGCGCTTGTTCAGCGGCCGGTCGTGATCGTCGAGGGAGGAGTCCTTCCAGCTCGACTTGGCGTGACGAAGGATCGACAGCAGCTTCATCCGACGTATGCTATCAATGTGCGGCGTCTGGGGGTCAACGTGAATCGACCGGGTCTCTTGCATGGCTAGCCCGCGGGTGTCCGCCGGTGGCGGCATGGCCGCCATCCTCTACGCCCTCCGGATGGGGCGTCAGGCTGGCGGCCTGTGGCGGCTCTACCGCCGGATGCGCACGCGCAACGCGTGCAAGACCTGCGCCCTGGGAATGGGCGGGCAGCACGGCGGCATGGTCAACGAGGCGGGGCACTTCCCCGAGGTGTGCAAGAAGTCTCTTCAGGCCCAGGCCGGTGACATGCAGGGGCCGCTCGGCGAGGCGCAGTTGCGCGAGTATCCGCTCGAGCGTCTGGCCGGGCTCACCTCGGCCGAGCTCGAGCGCCTGGGGCGCATCGCCTTTCCGCTGGTTGCCGAAGCGGACGACACGCACTTCCGGCGAATCGGCTGGGAGGAGGCGCTGGACCGGGCGGCGGCGGCGTTCCGGGAGGCCTCGCCCGAGGAGGTGTTCTTCTACTCCTCGGGTCGAGCGAGCAACGAGGCGGCGTTCCTCATGCAAGTGGTGGCCCGCGCCTACGGCACGACCAACATCAACAACTGCTCGTCGTACTGTCACCAGGCGTCCGGCGTCGCTCTGGGTCGGGTGTACGGTTCGGGCACCTCGTCCATCGTCCTCGAGGACCTGCGCGAGGCCGACCTCATCGTCGTGGCGGGAGCGAACCCCGCGAGCAACCATCCCCGCCTGATCACCCAGCTCGTCAACCTCCGTCGCCGCGGGGGGCGGGTCATCGTCATCAATCCACTCCGCGAGCTCGGGCTGGTTCGCTTCCGCGTGCCGTCGGACTGGCGAAGCCTGCTCTTCGGATCGACGATCAGCGATCTCTATCTCCAACCCCACGTGGGATCGGACGGGGCGCTCTTCAAGGCGCTCCTCAAGGCGGTGGTGGAAGCGGGAGGCGTGGATCGCTCATACGTTGCGGCCCACACGGAGGGTTGGGCCGCGGTCGAAGCCGACATCGGGTCCACTCCCTGGGTGGACCTCACGTCCATCTGTGGGGTTCCCCACGAGGACATCCAGCGGGCCGCCGACATGCTGCTGAACGCGAAGCGCGGGGTGTTCTGCTGGGCCATGGGCCTGACCCACCACGTTCACGGGGTGGACAACATCCTGGCCCTTGCCAACCTGGCCCTCGCCCGGGGGTGGCTCGGCCGCCCCGGATGCGGCTTGCTGCCCATTCGCGGGCACTCGAACGTGCAGGGTGTGGGCTCGGTCGGCGTGACTCCGGTCCTCAAGCGGGCCTTTTCGGAGGGAATGCAGGAGCTCTACGGCATCGAGCCGGGAACGACACCGGGATGGGACACGTTCCGTTCGATGCAAGCGGCTTCGGAGGGTCGCGTGCGAGCGGCGTTCCTGCTCGGAGGCAACCTCTTTGCCAGCAACCCGGACCGAGCCTGGGCCGGGAGGGCGCTCGAGAGAATTCCACTGGTCGTGCACGCGTCCACGAAGCTCAATGAGGGGCACGTGCATGGACGCGGACGCACCACGCTCGTCCTGCCGGTCCTGGCCCGGGACGAGGAGTCACAGGCGACGACACAGGAATCCATGTTCAACCTCATTCGTCTCTCCGACGGAGGCACGCCGGCGGTGGCGGGAGAGATGCGGTCTGAGGTCGACATCATCGCCTCGCTGGCCGAGCGGGTCTTGCCGCCGGGGCGCTTCGACTGGTCGGCCATGCGATCCCACCAGCGGCTTCGCGAGGCGATCGGCCGCATCGTCCCCGGGTACAAGAAGATCGCCGACATCGCCCGCACCCGCCAGGAGTTCCAGATCGGTGGACGCACGTTTCGCGAGCCCGAGTTCGCCACCGAGAGCGGCAAGGCCGCGTTCCACGTCACGCCGCTCACGGATTTCGTTCCCGGGCCCGAGGAATTCCGCCTGATGACGGTTCGCTCGGAGGGTCAGTTCAACACGGTCGTGTACGAAGAAGAGGACCTCTACCGTGGCAACACTCGACGGGACGTGGTGATGATGGCCCGGGCCGATGCGCAGCGTCTCGGAGTGGACGAGACCGACCGGGTGAGGGTTTGCACGGAGGTCGGCGACATCCAGGTCTCGGTCGCCATCGTCGATATCCGGCCGGGAAACCTGGCGATGTACTACCCGGAGGCGAACGCGGTGGTGCCACGGCGCATCGACAAGGCTTCGGGAACGCCGGCGTTCAAGTCGGTCATCGCTCGCGTGGTCCCGATTTCGAGCGCCGCGCGTGCCGGGATGGGCTAGACGGCTACCGATCGAGATCCAGCGCGACCATCTGCTTGCGATCGCGCATGTAGAGACGTGTGCCGACGAGAGTCGGGGCCGTCCAGGACCGCCCGGAGAAGATCTCGGCCCGGGCCTGGACGTCGAGCCCCTCGGGGCTGACGGTGGCCAGGCCGAGGGTGCCGTCCTCGTCGAGGACGATCAGGCGCCCGCCGGCGAGGACGAGCGTCGCCTTGGCAAAGGCCCGGTCCCGCCAGACGACCTCGCCGGTGGCCAGGTCCACCGCGCTCAGCGGGGCGGGACCGAAGTCCCCGCTCGAGCCGTAGACGTGGTTGCCGATCATGAGGAAGTTGCCGTGGTGGATGCGCATCTGGTTGGTGAACCACAGCTCCTCGACGCTGGTCGCGTCTCCCTGGCGGGTCAGACGCAGGGCGCGGGTGCCCCCGCTGTAGGCGGAGGAGACGACCAGGAGCCCAGCGTCGCCGCTCACCGGCAGGGCAATGTTGAGCTTGTACTGGGTCGCGTGGGGGTGGCTCCACAGCACCTTGCCGGTGGCGGGATCCAGACCCACGATCTTCTCCCCTCCGAAGAAGACGAGCTGCTCCTGGCCGCCCACGCTGACGATGACCGGAGAGGAGGGCGAGACGACAAAGCTCCCGGCCTTCCAGCGGACCGTCCCATCCTTCTGATCGAAGGCCATGAGTGACTGCCCGCGACCACCGACCGCCACGATGACCGTGTCCTTCCAGGCCAGCGGGCTGCAGGAGTAGCCTCGATCCATGACGGTGCCCCCGAGGTCCTTCCAGAGCTCGTGGGCCCAGACGACCTTCCCCGTCTCCGGGTCGAGAGCCTGGAGCCGCCCCAGGGTGCCCGCGGTGAAGACCCGGCCGCCGGCCAGGAGGGGTGTCGCGTGGGGGCCCGGCCCATGCTCCATTCTCATGGCGGGCAGGTACTCCACGGGGTTCCGTTGCTCCCAGAGGGTCTTGCCGGTCGTGGCGTCGATCGCGACCGCCACCTCCTCGTCCCGGGTGGTCACGCCAAACCAGGCGAGGGACCGGTACATCGTGTAGAGAGTGCCCCCGGACGCGACGATGCCCGAGTAGCCCTCGCCAAGCTCGCGCTCCCAGAGCGTCGTTGGGCCATCGCTCCCCCACGCCGCGACACCCGACGTTTCGACGTGGAAGTCGCGGCCGGGTCCCCCGAACTGTGGCCAGGCATCAGCCGCCGGGAACGGGGAGGGCGAAGCGAGCATTGCGACGAGAACGAGGACGAGTGCTGCACCGATACGGGTCATGGTTTCTCCACTGGAATGTCACCGCCAGTGTAGCAAGGCAGTGATGCAGAGGGTTTCGTGTTGGACGCGCGACCAAGCAAGGAACAAGGGTGTCACCCTGAGCGCGGCCGTCTCGGGGGAGCGCGCAGAGTCTCTCCGTTGACCGCTCAGAGCTGGACCCGGACCCCGAGCTGGATCTGCCGTGCGGACGTGGCGGTCTGGCGGATGCGACCGAAGGTTGGCAGCGGCACTTGACCGTCGGCGGTGCCGGCGAAGGCCTGCAGGCTCGGGATGCCGAAGTTGGCGCGGTTGAAGACGTTGAACGCCTCGAGCCGCAGCTCCACGCGCCCCGCCGAACCCAGCCGACCCCAGGGGAAGTGCTTCACGAGAGCCAGGTCCAGGACTCGGAGATCCGGGCCGACGAACGCCCCACGTCCGGTGTTGCCCTGCGTGCCGGCGGGCTGCAGGACGAACGCGGTGGGATCGAACCACTGCTCCGGGGTACCCAGAACCGCGTCCCCCGTGGTCCGACCGGGCGCAAGGCAAGGCTCGGGCGGTCCGGGCCGAGCCCGGGGCCGAGCGCCGGAAACCAGCGCGAGCGGTTCGCCTGGACGAAGACCGTGAGCGGAGGCCCGCTCCGGTATCGACCGATGCCGGACAGCTGCCAGTTGGCCAGGAGCGCGTGGGTGAGACCGCTCGATTCCCGGGCGAAGGGCAGTTCCCAGCTGAAGTTCACGACCCAGTTGTGCTTGGCGTGGTAGTCGGCGAGGCCCTTGTTGTAGTCGGGGTTGGCGAACTCGGGCATCCAGGACACCGTCCCGTTCGTCGCGTCCGAAAAGAATGTCGAGGCCTGGGTCGTGTCGATGTTTCGGGAAAACGTGTAGGAGGACTGGAAGCTCAGGCCGGCCACCGACACCCGGCGAAGCTCGACGATCAAGGCGTCGTACCAGGACTGGCCGTCGCTGCTCTTGAGCTCGATGGCGGAGAAGCTGGAGTTGGGCCGGGAGGCTGTCGGCGGGTAGAAGGCCGTGCCGTCGGAGAGCGTCCCGGGAACGGGCACGTTCACGTCACCGTCCCTGAGAAGGTTTCTTCCGCGGGCGCCGGCGTAGCCGACGGTCAGGATCATCCGCCCCGGCAACTGCTGCTGCACGTTCAGGTTGAACGAGTGGAGCTTCGGGGTCTGGATATCCCACTGGATGGGCCGGATGGCCAGGGGCACGCCGCGCGAGAAGTTCGGCTGCGGGAAGTCGGGACGCGGCACCACCGGGCGGGGGGTGAACGGCGGGTTGGTGACGGTGACGATCAGGTTCTGCTGGAGGTTGTTGTTGAAGTAGAGACCATACCCTCCCCGCAGCGCCGTCCGCCCGTCGCCGGAGACGTCCCAGGCGAAGCTCAGCCTGGGCGAGAGGTTCGGACCGGGGTTGTCGAAGAGCGGGCCCACCGTGACGTCGGTCGCCAGGAGGTCGGGCATGTTGATGTCTCGGCCCCCCTGATCCTCGGGAAGGGTCGCATACTCGAGGCGGAGTCCCCCGTTCAACGTGAACGAGCTCCCGATGCGGAACTGGTCCTGGACGTGCGCCCCCAGGAGCGTCGAGCGCCAGTTCCTCTCGAGGTCGCCTTCCGGGGTGAGGCCTATGAACCGCAGGGCGGAGTTCCGCAGGAACCCTTCCAGGTTTCCGAAGAAGTAGAGGCCACGGCTGAAGGTGGGATTGAACATGTCGTTCCGGTAGCGCTCCGCGAGAACGCCGGTCGTGACGGTGTGCGAGCCGCGACTCAGGAGGAGATCGCCCTGGAAGGAAAAGACATCCTGCCGGAGCGAGACGTCGGCGGAGAGCTGCGGTCCGAAGCGGGGAATCCCCCCTATGTCGATGTCCCCCAGCGACTCCCGGCCCGGAACGAACGGCGGGAGGGGCTGGGAGGTGTTGGCTTCCACATCCTGCCCGATCCGGGTGCGCGAGTACCCGAAGCGGAAGGTGGCCATGGTGCTCGACGAGACGCTGCGGCGATACTCGGCGGTCAGGAACTGGTTCTTCGAGAGGAAGGCCCGTAGAAACTGCGGGAAATCGGTGGGCAGAAGCTGCGCCGCCTTGTCGTAGGTGTACCGCACGAAGAACTGGTCGCTTCGTCCCACGTTCTGGTCCAGCCGCACCTGGAAAAAGTCCTGGTCGATGTCCTGCGAGAACGGAAAGCTGAACGCCGCCAGGCCTCCCCCGAGCTCCTCCCCGTTCGGAAGAGGGTACTCGTCGAGATACGGTTGAACCGCCGGATCCACCGGGACATGGATCGGCTCGCCGTCCGGGCCGGGAAGAATGCCGAGACGGGCGGCCTGGTTGGGCATCACGGTCTGGATGGTGCGGCCCAGATTCTTCCGGAGCCCTTCGTAGCCGACGAAGAAGAACGTGCGGTCCTTGCGGATCGGACGCCGAGGGTGAAGCCGAACTGGTTGCGGCGAAAGTCGGGCTTCTCGTCGGAATCGAAATAGTTTCGTTCGTCGAGGGCGTCGTTGCGGTGGTACTCGAAGAAGCTCCCGTGGAAGTCGTTGCTACCCGACTTCGTGATGACGTTGATCTGACCGCCGGTATTCCGCCCGTACTCGGCGGAGTAGGCGTTCGACTCCACGCGGAACTCCCGCACCGTCTCGGTGCCAAGGGCGGTGCCGGCGGCACTGCCGGCAGGCCCGTTCGTGAAGTCGTTCAGCAGCGTGCCGTCCAGCAGGTACACGTTCGAGCGCGGGTCCTGCCCGTTGATGCTCGCCGCGAGCCCGTGGGCCACGATCGACCCGCCGGCGCGATATGGAAAGGCGATGACGCCGGGTTGGAGGAAGACGAGATCCGTGTAGTTTCGTCCGTTCAATGGCAGGTCGCGAATCTGAGCCTCGGTCACGAGGAAGCTCAGCTCTCCGGAGCGGGTTTGGATCCCCGACACGTCCCCGGTGACCGTAATCTCGTCCTCGGCAGTGCCGACGGCCAGCGTAAGCGTCAGCACCGCGGGCTGGCCCAGGACCAGGGTGATGCCCGACTGGACCACCGACTGGAAGCCCTGAAGCTCCGCGCGCACTTCGTAGGCGCCCACGGGAAGGCCCGCGAGGGTGAAGTCTCCGTTCTCGTCGGACGTCGTGGTCCGGGAGGCGCCGCGGGCCACGTACCGGGCGCTCACTTCTGCGCCGGGCAGCACCACCACACCCGGCCCCCGCACCTGCCCGACGATCGAGCTGGTCGTCGACTGAGACCAACCGACGCCGGGGGCGAGAAGGAGCACGGCGAGAACGACTGGCTTTCGCATCTGGAGAACCTCGTGTTGTCTCACCCTAGGTGATTTTACGCTTCCGCCTCTCCAACGCCGAGAAGCTCTTGTCATAAGACGCAAAAGCGCCGGATCCTGAAGGGAACAGACGGTGAGTTCGAGAGATTCAGGGCCTTCGTCCGCCGGGCACGATCAACTCGTTGGACTTCTCGGGGGCCTGGTCGACCGAATGGCCCGCGTCCCAGCCAGGGACCGGCGCGCTGTCGGGGCCACGCAGCGACTCGAGCGGGCCCCACACCACGTCCACCCTCTCGTTGAAGAGGTCGCCGATCAGCAGGTCGGTGATCGCACCCCGCAGGTGAGGGTTGGTCTTGACGAACTTACCGAAGTTGAAGCCCTCGTAGTACGCGCACACGAGGCGGCGCATTCGGTCGAGACCCTCGCTGAAGCCGGGGCCCCACTTGCCCAGTTGGCCCGCCGAAGTGTCGGCGGAGGACAGTCCCTCGCAGATCGCGTCGGCGGCCAGCTCGCCGGACTTCAGGGCCAGGAGGACGCCCGACGAGTAGAGCGGGTCGAGGAAAGCAAACGCGTCCCCCACCAGCACCCAACCGTCGCCGGCGAGCTCCCTGGATCGGTACGAGTAGTCCTTGGCAGCGAAGTGACCGGTCACCTGCTCGGCCGAGGCAATGCGGTCCCTGACCGCCGGGCACTGCTCGACGGCCTCCTCGTACCGAGCGGCAAAGCCGCCCTTGCCCTTGAAGAGCTGCTCGATGGGCGCCACCACGCCGACGCTGACGACGTCGTCGTGGAGCGGGATGTGCCAGAACCAGCCGTTGCGGTCGGGGCTCTGGATGACGCCCGTGGCCCCTTCGTCGCGCCCTTCGCCGCGCTGGGCCCCCCGCCAGTACGTCCAGACGGAGCCCTTGGCGAGCACCGGGTCCCAGACACGCAGGCGCAGCCGGTTCTGCAGGAGCCCCACCTGGCCGGTGGCGTCGACGGTGATCGGCGCCTTGACCTCGGTGACCGAGCCGTCCTCCGCCTTCACCTTCACCCCGTGTGCGCGGCCGTCCTCCATCAGCACCTCGAGCACCCGGGCGCCCTCGTGGACCACCGCGCCGTGCTCCCGTGCGTTGTCGAGCATGAGCTGGTCGAACTCGCTGCGCACCACCTGCCAGGTCTGCGAGCTCTCGTGGGGCCGGTTGTCGTGGAAGTAGAAGGGCGCCGACGCCCTCCCGCTGCCGCTCACGAACTGGACGCTGTGCTTCTTGACGAAGGGGCTCTCGTGCAGCCTGGGCAGCATGCCCAGACGCTTCAGGACCCAGTACGTCTCGGGCACCAGCGACTCTCCCACGTGGAAGCGCGGAAAGCGGTCGCGCTCGAAGAGCTGCACGCGGTGGCCCTGCTCGGCGACGAGAGTCGCCACGGTGGCCCCGGCGGGACCACCCCCGACCACGATGACGTCGGAGGAGTCGGCTACGGCTGCGGCGCGGGTCATCCGCTCCGATCCACGATCACGAAGCGCCGCGCCTTCAGCTCGAAGCGCGGCAGGCGTCCCGGGTCCACCACCTGGATCGGGATGGTCAGCCCCAGGGCCTCGCGGAGTCGCTCCGACACCTGGGCGGCCAGGGCCTCCCTGTCCAGCGCGTCGCCGTTCGGCTCGAGCTCGAGGGAGAGCGAGCGCAAGGCGCCCACGCGGGCGACCGTGGATCGGAACTCGACCACCTCGGGGAACGTGCGGACCACGGACTCGATGGCCGCCGGATAGACGTTGACGCCGCGCACGTTGACCATGTCGTCGGAGCGAGCCAGGATCCCGCCTTCGAGGCGAGCCCACGTTCGGCCGCAGCGGCAGGGCTCGGACCGCCGCACGACGAGGTCGCCGGTGCGGTACCGCACGACGGGGCTGGCCGAGCGGCCGAGGCTGGTGACCACGAGCTCGCCCTGCTGCCCGTCGGCGACAGGGACCAGGCTCTCCGGGTCGAGCACTTCGCACAAGTAGTGGCCCTCGTTGAGATGGAGGAAGCCGGGCTGCTCCCAGCACTCGAAGCTCAGCGGGCCCACCTCGGTCAGGCCGTGGTGGTCGATGACCCGGGCGCCCCAGGCCGACTCGATGCGGCCCCGGGTGGCGGGAATGCTGCCGCCCGGCTCCCCCGCCACGATCAGCACCCGCACGGACCCGTCGGCGAGCGGGCCCGGCCGCTCCCCGCCCTGTGCCGCGACCTCCGCCAGGTGCAGGGCGTAGCTCGGCGTGCAGCACACGACCGTCGCGCCGAGGGACTCGATCAGGGACAGCCGCTGCAGGCTCGGCATGCCGCCCCCGGGGATGCAGTGGGCGCCGATCTGGGAGGCGGCATCGAACGCCGTCCAGAAGCCGAGGAAGGGCCCGAAGGAGAACGGGAAGAAGATGCGGTCGTCCGCGGTCACCCGCGCACCGCGGTAGACCGCCTTCCAGCACTCCAGCATCCACTGCCAGCTCTCGTTGGTGTCGAGCCAGCGTAGGGGGCGGCCCGTCGTGCCAGAGGTCTGACTGAAGCGGGTGTAGCTGGCGATCGGCTCGCTGAGGGCGCTGCCCCACGGGGGCTGGGCCGCCTGGTCGGCGGCGAGCTCCGCCTTGGTGGTGAAGGGAAGCCGAGCCAGGCCCTCGGGAGTCCCGAGGTCCTCGAGGTCGACGCCCGCCACGTCGAGCTTGCCCGTGTAGAAGGCGTTTCTACCGCGCAGATGCGCGAGCAGCTCGCGGAGCCTGTCGGTCTGCAGGGTCGCCAGAGCGTGGCGCTCCAGACGCTCCTCCGGCAGGACCTCCACGCTCGCGCTCACTGTTCGGCCTCGCCGTCCGGCGCCACCGCCAGGCGCTCCTTGATGTCCTCCGGGATCGGGACCCCGCGCATAGGACCGCCCGGGGCCCCGGTGACGCAGGCGATGGTCATGGTGCCCGTCGCGATCCGCACCTCGCCGCAGATCAACGTGCAGGCGTACCGGATCTTCCGCTCCTCTATGGCGACGATACGAAGCAGGACGTCGAACTCCTCTTCGAAGTGCAAAGGACGGTGGTACTCGAACGAGACCGCCGTCCGGGGCCAGCCGACCGCCGCGTCGGTCGGCATGATCGACATCCCGGCCGCACGCCACAGGGCGTGCTCCGCCTCCTCCATGAAGAGAATGTAGCGGCTGAAGTGCACGATGCCGGCGGCGTCGGTCTCGTGAAACTGCACCCGCCGGCGCAGCCGATGCTCGGAGACGGGGTTTTTGGGCTCAGGCAAGGGGCAGAATCTCGACGACGTCCCCGATCTTGCGGCCCTTGAGGGTCAGCTCGGTCTGCCGTCCGTAGAGGGTTTTGGGCTCTCGCATCCAGAACACGCCGAGGAGCTCCGGGTTGGGCTCGACGGCCAGGAACGCCGTGGGCCGGCTCTGGTAGTCCACGCCGCCCTCTCGCAGCAGCCGCCCCAGGGGCACTCGGTTGCGCAGGATGCGGTCCTGTATGGGCCGGCTGAACGCGTCGAGGTCGATCTCGATGACGCCCATCTCCACCGGGCGCCCGGAAGACTCCTCCACCAGCAGCACCTTGCGGAAGTACCAGTGGCCCTCGCGGAAGATCGAAAGCGTCCGGAGCGCCACCGGTCCGTCGTGATGGGTTTCCAGCGTCAGGGTCATGTCGCGCTCGTGGACCAGCAACGACCGATAGGGAGCCGGGATCCGATCTGGGGACACGGTGGTGACCTTCGGCGCCGGGATCCCCGCCCGCGCGTAGACGACGTCGAGGGGAGCGGGCACCCCGGAGTCGGGGCGGGCTCGACGGCGCGCAGGGCGCGTTGATGTGATCCGACTGGTTCCTTTTGTCTTCAAGGGACGGCGCGCCTCCCATTCACCGGGCCGCAGACGTCTAGGTGTAGCGGATACCCACATGCTCGGGAAGGAAGAAACGCCGAAGCAGCACGTCCACCCGCAGCAGGCCTTCGCGCGACAGGGCGACCTCGTCGGCGTCGGCGGAGCGCACATAGCCCTCGTTCTTCAGCTCGGCCAACGGCGACCCGAAACGCTCGAGCACGTCGACCCCGTACTTCCCCTGGAAGTAGGCCGGCTCGATGGAGCCACGCTTCAGCTGCAGCACGAACTCACGCACGAGGCGCTCCTCCTCGGTGGGAGTGTAGGCACGGCCGAGGGGCAGCTCGTCGTGGCTCAGGGCCGCGACGTAGGCCTCCCAGGTGTCGAGGTTTTGAAGGTGGACTCCGTTCACGTGGCCAAACGAAGCCACGCCCAGTCCCACCAGGTCCGCACCTTGCCAGAGCCGGTCGCGGTACACGAAGCGCGCCTGCGACGGGTCCTTCACCGCGGTGTAGGCGCTGCCCACGTGGTAGCCGGCGCTCTCGAGGGCCTCGAAGGCTTCCTTGACCCAGCGCCGCTTGGTGGACCAGTCGGCCGCGGTCTCGAAACGTCCGTTGCCCTCCTTCAGATCGGCGCTGATGGTCGTGTTGTGCGGCAGCTCCATCTGGTAGATGGTCACGCTGTCGGGATCCAGCTCGATCAGCTTCCGAACACACGCCTGCCAGTTCTCTTCGGTCTCACCCAGCATCCCCGCGATCAGGTCGACGTTGATCTGGGGGAAATCCAGCTTGCGAGCGAACTCGTAGGCGCGGAACACCTCGGCCGAGCGATGGGCCCGGCCGTTCAGCTCCAGGATGCGGTCGTCGAAGTTCTCGATTCCCAGGCTGAGCCTCGTCACCCCCAGGGCTCGGATGACCTGAAGCTTGCTCTCGTTGAGGGTCCCGGGCTCGCACTCGAAGGTGACCTCCTCCGCGTCGGCCCACGAGGTTTCGGCGCTCAGTCCCCCCACCAGCTGCTCGAGCTGGCGGGTGGAGAGAAAAGACGGCGTGCCGCCGCCGAAGTAGACGAAGCCGAGCGGCCGCCCGGCTACCGCCGGCTGCTGGCGGTAGAGCTCCCACTCGCGCGTGAGGGTCTTCAGGTACTGGGCGACTTCCTTCGCGTTCTTGTCGGTGTAAACACGGAAATAGCAGAAGTGGCAGCGCTTGCGGCAGAAGGGGATGTGCAGGTAGAGACCCAGAGGCACTTCGGGCTGCGGCGGCTTCGCGAGGGCGGGCTGCGCGTCGCGACCGACGGCCTCCCGGCTCCAGACCGAGAACGGCGGGTAGTTGGCTACGAAGTAGCTGCCGACCTCGGTTTGATCGGCAACCGTGCTCACGCCGTCGTCCATCCCCCTACTATAGCAAGTGCTCAAGCCACCCGGACGGCTCGGAACGACGTCTCCGCGGGGTGGTTGTCAAGAAACGTAAACCCTCCGGGTTATGCTGGCCCGAGCGTGGCCCTGCCATGTAAGCTGCGCTCCCGGGGGGTGGTCATGGTGAAGACGGTGAGCCGGGCTCTGGTCGTCGCGGCGCTCGCGGTGGGGATGGGGCTGGGGTCGGCCTCGGGGGCCGACTGGCCCAACTGGCGGGGACCCGACGAGAACGGCACCAGCCCGGAGCGGAACCTTCCCGAGCGCTGGAGCCTGACGGAGAACCTGGCCTGGACGCTCCCGCTGCCGAGCGCCAGCGGCTCCACCAGCATCGTCGCCGGCGACCGGATCTTCTTGAGCGTCATCGACGGGGACGAGGTCGAGCTCTGGTGCGCCGATCGCCGCACCGGGACCGTGTCCTGGAAGAGGCCGGTGGGGCCGGCGGAGGGCCACGCCCACCGCAAGCACAACATGTCCTCCCCGTCCCCGGTGACCGGAGACGGCCGCGTCTTCACCATGACCGGCAACGGCGCACTCAAGGCCTTCTCGTTCGAGGGCAAGGAGCTCTGGGCCCGGGACCTGCAGGCCGACTATGGGCCCTTTGGAACCCAGTGGGGCTACGGCAGCTCGCCGCTGCTGTTCGACGGCACGCTATACGTCCAGGTGCTCCACGGCATGAAGACCGACGATCCCTCGTACCTGCTGGGTCTCGACCCGGCCTCGGGCAAGACCCGATTCCACGTCGAGAGGCCGACGCCGGCTCGGCGAGAGTCGCCCGATTCCTACACGACCCCGGCGGTGGCCCGGCGGGACGGCAAGACCGAGATCATCCTCACCGGAGGAGACCTGGTCACGGGACACGATCCGGCCACGGGAAAGGAGCTGTGGCGCGACGACGGCCTCAACCCCAACCGGGAGGGGAACTACCGCATCATCGCCTCGGCCCTCGTCCACGACGACATCGTCGTGGCGTCGACCCGGGTGAAGCCCATGCTGGCGCTCCGGGCCTTCGGGAAGGGCGACGTGACCGGCAAACGGCGCCTGTGGTCCTTCGATCGGGGTCCCGACGTGCCCACGCCCACCACCGACGGCACGCGCCTCTACGTGGTAACCGACAAGGGCATCCTCTGGTGTCTCGAGCTCCAGACCGGCAAGACGATCTACGGACCGCAGCGTCTGGCGGTGGGGACCTACAGCGCGTCGCCGCTCCTGGCCGACGGCAAGCTCTACATCGCCAACGAGGACGCCGTCACCAGCGTCATCCGCGCCGGCTCGACCTTCGAGCTCATCGCCGAGAACACCCTCGAGGGCTTCACCCTCAGCTCGTTCGCTGCGGTACAGGGCCAGCTCTTCCTTCGGGCCGGCAAGACCCTCTACTGCATCGGGAAGATCGGAGCTCCTCAGGATGACGGGTTCTAGCCGTCAGGCCGGCAGGCCCTTCGTGATCACGGCCTCCATCGCCTCCGAGAAGCGGTCCACCTCGTCGAGGGTGCTGTAGATGTTCGGTGTCACGCGCAGGCCCTCGAAGTCCTCGTGGACGATCGGCACCACGATGATGCGGTGTCGATCGAAGAGGTGCGTGGCCAGCTTCTTCGTGTCCACTCCCTCGATCTGAACGGTGCCGATGCCGCAGGACTGCTCGGGGTCGCGGCTCGTGTGGATCCGCACGCGGGGCTCTTCGGACAGCCGACTCATCCAGCGTTCGCGGAGGAAGCGCAGGCGGGCCGCCCGCCGCTCGACGCCGATGCCGTTGTGAAAGGCCAGGGCCTCGGCAATCGCGTTGTGGTTTGCCGCGGGGTGGGTGCCGATCTCCTCGAACTTTCGAATGTCGGAGTCCATCTTCGCCGGCGCCGGCATGAGCGGCCAGACCTTTGGGATCTTCGACCCCCTCACGTAGAGGAAGCCCGTTCCGTGGGGGGCGAGCAGCCACTTGTGGAGACTCGTGGCGTAGTAGTCGCAGTCAAGATCGGCGTGGGTGAACGGGAAGTGGGCAAAGGCGTGGGCTCCGTCCACGATGACCTCGATCCCGCGCTCGCGGCCCATCTGGCAGATCCTTTTCACGGGATAGATCTGACCGGTGAGGTTGGTGATGTGGCAGACGAGGATCACCTTCGTGCGCGGCGTGATCTCCTCCTCGAACCGCTTCGCCAGCTCATCGAGGTTGGACGGGGGCACCGGGACAAGAAAGGTCTTCAAGACGATTCCGTCGCGTCTCTCCCGCTGTCGCCAGGTCGTCAGCATCCGCGGGTAGTCGTGGGTGGTCGTGAGCACCTCGTCGCCGGGCTCGAGGTCGAGGCCGAGCTGCACGATCTCGAGCCCCTCGCTGGCGTTTCGGGTGATCGCAATCTCTTCGGGATCACAGCCGAAGGCGCGGGCCAGGCCACCCCGCACGGACTCGATCTGCGGCTCGAGGAGATTCCACATCGTGTGGGCCGGCGCCTCGTTCGACAAATCCAGGTAGCGCTTCATCGCCTCCTGGACCATGCGGGGCGACGGGCAGACACCGCCATTGTTGAAGTTGATATAGCTGCGGTTGACGGTGAAGGCCTGCTGGACCTCGTACCAGAAGTCCTCGTCGACGGCCACCACGCCGGATGCTCGAGCCTCACCACGACCGGCGGCCAGCACGCGGTCGAGACCGTCGTCACGGAAGACCGCGAGGAGTGAGGCTCCGGTCGCGAGGCCGAGGAACGCACGCCGTGATTCCATTGTGCCCTCCTAATATCAGTCGGGAAGCTCCTCGCGCTCCGGTTCCGGGAGGAAGAAGCTGGCGATGAAGCCCACGACGTAGGCGAGGGTGCCGACCACCGCCGCGGCATAGGCGAGCCTCATCGGCGCCGTCTCGCCGGGCATGTAGGCGACCAGAGTGGTCGTGACGAGCGCAGCCGAGGTGCCGATCATGCGTCCACCCACGTTGGCGGCGAAGCTCTCGCCCGTGCCACGCAGGTGCGTCGGGTAGACGCGCGGCAGGTAGTTTCCCCAGAAGCTGAACTGCGCGACCGTCAGCATGCCGACCACGAGGATCCCCCACTTGAGCATCTCGAGGTTCGAGGTGGCGGCGTAGCCGAGCACGACCGGCAACATGACGAGTCCGGGGACCTGGAAGGTCCGTATCAGCCTCCGCCGTGCCACGATGCGCACCGCCAGGAAGGCGAGCAGGATGCGTCCGGCCAGCCCGCCGAACTCCTGCCAGGCCTGGACCGCGCTGACGACCTGCTGCTGAGCGAGCCTGGGCAGGTCACTCACGCCGGGCAGACCCGACACCATCCGGGGCACGTGCTGGATCGCGCCGAAGGCGGCGCCATAGCTGCAGGCGACCATGATCGTCGTGACGATCGTCACTCGACGGAGATCGCCCTGGAAGATCGCCACCAGGCTCGGTCGCTTCAGGGTGCCCGCCGCCTTCTTCTCGCGCCACGCCGGGGACTCGGGCAGGAAGGGGCGAACGAGGATCAGCGGAAGCGCCGGGATCACGCCGGACATGAGGGTGTAGCGCCACGCCTGGTGGTCTCCGAGGATCGGCGGCAGCGACTCGGCGTACGTCACCGCGAGGAAGTAGGCAGCGGTGACCATGAGGCCACCCAGGGACGAGAAGGCCTGCGTCGTGCCGAGCACCGCTTCGCGCCGTTTCGGATGGGGGAAGAGCTCGGCCAGCCACGCCACGGCCGCCACGAACTCCACCGACACGCCCACGAAGGTCGTGCAGCGGAAAAACAGCAGCATCTCCACCGAAGTCGAGAAGGCGGCGGCCATGGCGGAGAAGGCGTAGATCAAGATGCTCCAGACGAGCACACGGCGCCGACCGAAGAGGTCCGTCAGGTAGCCGCCCAGGAGGCCGAAGACCCCGCCCGCCAGGGCGGGCACGAAGAAGAGGAGCCCCACCCAATGGCTGAACTCTGGGGTGCCCGGCTTGGCCCCGATCAGGTCCAGGAGCGCCGGGCGCACGATGAGCGGCAGCATCAGGAGCTCGTAGATGTCGAAGGCGAAGCCGAGGGCGGCGACCCCGCAGATGAGCCACTGGGTGGGGGTGAGCGGCGCCGGGGCCGCCTCCGGGGACGAGCTTCCGTTGGGTGTCGTCGTCACTCAGCCCTCCACTGCCAGGGGGGTGCCAGGCGCAAGCAGCGGGAGCGCCCCGCGCCTTCCCGGCTCAACGAGTGCGGATGTTAGCCGATTTTCCAGACGAGTCGCGCAGATCGTAGCAGTAGAGGTCGTCCTGCTCGCGGACGTAGAGCCGCCCATCGGAGATGGCGAGGTGCGGCCAGCTCGGACGGGTCACGTCCGGAATCTCAAGCGTGCCCTTCTCCTGGTAGCCCGACGGGGTCGCGGCGATCAGGATGATGATCCCGTTCTCGTACCGGAAGTACAGGCGCCCGTCCGCGTAGAGGACCGCCGCCGACCCGGTGCCGGCATTCCGGATGTCTCCGCCCCAGGCGACCTTCCCGGACTCGAGCTCGACGCAGATGGGGAAACCCTTGTTGTGGCCCTGGCCGGCGTAGAGGTGCCCGTCGACCAGCACGAGGCCACCGTGATGGTTCTGGAGCGTCTTGGGCTCGAGGAAGTAGCGCTCCCGGGCCGCCACGCCGTCGCCCGAGGCCTCGAGATCGAGAAGCGCGGACCCGGTCTGGTACCCGGTCGCGGCGAAGGCCACGTCCCCCGTGACGATCGGCGTCGAGATGTTGGCGACCCTGTTGGCCACCCGGTTGTATCCCCAGAGGTACTTGCCGTCGGAGGCGCGAATCCCCACGAGGCCGCGGCCGAGAAGCTGAACGTACTGCTTCACGCCTGCTGCCTGTGACACCACGATGGAGGAGTACGCGGCGCCGTCCTTGCCGTTCGGACCGAGCTCGGGGACGGCCGCTCGCCAGATCTCCCGGCCGGTCGCCTTGTCGACGGCCACGAGGGCGGCATCCGGCGCGCCGGGCGTGAAGACGAGCCAGTCGCCGTCCACGAGCGGCGACTCGCTCCACCGCCAACCGGACATCATCTTTCCGCCAAAGTCATTGGGGAGGCTCTTGCGCCAGAGCTCCTTCCCGGACTCCGCGTCCAGGCAGACGAGCTCGCCCTCGGTGCCCAGCACGAAGACGCGGCCGTCGTCGACGACGGGCGTGCTCCGCGGCCCTCCCCCTCTCTTGTCGTCGAAGATCGGACCCAGCTTCGCCTGCCAGAGCACCCGACCTCCATCCCGATCCAGCGCGAAGACGTGCTGTGATCCGTCCTTGTCGCCTGCCGTATAGATGCGGTCACCCACGACGGCAACGCTCGAATACCCGGCGCCAACTCCCGAGGCTTTCCACTCCAGGGGCGGCCCCGTGGGGCCCCACTCCTGCAGCAGGCCGGTCTCGTTGGAGACAGCATCGCGTTTGGCTCCGCGCCAGCCGGGCCAGTCGTCAGCGAGGGCGGGAGCGGCCAGGAGGAAGATCGCGAAAAGGGCCGGTGTGGCCTGGGCGGCGCGGCGAAGGGCAACCATGGGCAAACTCCTTACCTTGAAACCGGACAGCCGGTATTGTGTTCCAGGACGCGGGCCCTGCGACGGGTGACGACGGTCGTGCAGCGCCTCGAGACATCTTTTGACAGCGAGCGCCGCGATGTCCGCTCAGGCATTCCGGCCGAAGCAGTAGAGCAGCCCGTCCCGTGTCCCGATCACGAGACGTCCATCGGCGATGGCGGGCGAGGCGCTGAACGCCGAGCCCGAGTCGAAGTCGGCGACGACGGCCCCCGATCCAAGGTCCAGGACATAGAGACGCCCGTCTCCCGAGCCCACGTACACCCGGTCGCCGACGATCGCCGGCGACGAGTCGACCCGGGCCCTGGTGGCGAACGTCCAGGCTTCGTTGCCGTTCTCGACGTCGAGGGCGTGCACCATGCGGTCGCGGCCCCCGAGCACCACCCGGCCCCTGGCGACGGCAGCCGAGGAGTAGAACGGAAACTGCCGATGCCCGTGCTGGTAGCGCCAGACGATGGTCTTCGCCTCCAGGTCGGCCCCGAGAACGTCGTTCTCGAACGTGCCGTAGTACGCCCGCGTGCCCACGATGGCGGGCGAGGCGCCGGTGTAGCCCCCCGAAGAGATGCTGAAGACCTGGGTCCCGTCCTCGATGCGCAGCGCGCGGAGCTCTCCGTCGCAGCCCGCCACGTATGTGAGCCCGTCGGCGACGGCACTCGTGGCGTGGACCGGGCCTTCGGTCTCGAAGCTCCAGAGGCGGGTCCCGGCCCTGGCGTCAAGGGCGTAGAGCTGCTGGTCGTAGGAACCGATCAAGACGCGGCCGCCCGTGACCACCGGAGAGGCCCGGATCTCGGAGCCGGCCTCGAAGGTCCAGACCGGCTGGCCGTCGGCGATCGCCGCGGCGTGAACCACGCCGTCGAGATCGCCCACATAGACGATTCCCCCGGAGACACAGGGCGAGGACTCGCCGACCTCGGCCCCGAGGTCGCGGGACCAGCGGAGTGTGCCCGTCTCGAGATCGAGGGCCAGGAGCTGGCCGGACACGGTGCCCACGTACACCGTGCCGTCGACGATCGCGGCCGAGGACTCGATCCCCTCTTCGCCCGCATCGTGTGTCCAGAGGATGTCGAGCTCGGGCGGGGACGAGGGGCTCACACCCGTGAGGTGGGCATCACGACGAAACTGGGGCCAGTCGGAGGCAGGTGTCGTTGCGAAGGCCCGGGGCCCACCCGAGGCCAGGGCCGCGGCCACCGCGGTCGTTCTCTTCAAGAAGTCCCGGCGCGAGCGCTCATCCCCAGGCATCACGATCGTCCTCCGTCGACACATCCACGTTCCTCCTTGATAGCACGGCTCGACGGGCCTGTGGCGGGAGGCGGTACACTTTGCCCATGCCTCGTCCCACGGTGTTGACGCTCGTTCTGGCCCTCCTCACCCTCCCGGCCGCGGCCGAGGACTGGCCCGAGTGGCGGGGGCGGGGACGCCTCGGCGTCTGGACCGAGACGGGCATCATGGAGTCCTTCCCCGAGGGAGGTCTCGAATACACGTGGCGCGTGCCGGTGCGCGGCGGCTACGCCGGGCCCGCGGTGGCCGACGGGCGCATATTCGTCACGGACTTCCAGACCACCGAGGGAATGAAGGGCACCGAGCGGGCGCTGGCGCTGGACGAGAAGACCGGCGAGATCCTGTGGACCCGCGAATGGCCTGCCGACTACGCGGGCCTGCAACCGCGCTACGCGATCGGACCGCGGGCGACCCCGACCGTCGATGGCGACCGCCTCTACGTGCTGGGCGCCAAGGGTGCGCTCCTGTGCCTCGACGTCGAGACGGGCGACCTCAGGTGGACCAAGGACTTCGAGCGTGACTACGGCACCCGGGTCCCGACCTGGGGCATGAACGGGGCCCCGATCGTCGAAGGCGGCCTCCTGATCGCACTGGTCGGAGGACGCGGCGAGGCCCTCGTGGTGGCGTTCGACAAGGGCACGGGGCGCGAGGTCTGGCGAGCGCTCCCCACGGGAAAGGAGCCGGGCTACGCGCAGCCCGTGATCTTCCACGTGGGCGGCACGCGCCAGCTCATCCTGTGGCACCCGCGGGGTGTCGCCTCGCTCGATCCGAGGACGGGACGGCGCCACTGGGAGGTGCCGTTCGACGTCGACATGGGGATGACCGTGGCGACGCCCGTGCTGGCCGAGCACCGGCTGCTCGTGTCGTGCTTCTTCAACGGATCGCTGCTCCTCGAGCTGGAGAAGGACGCCCCGGGGGCCCGGGCACTCTGGCAGGTCAGCGGCCAGTCCGAGATCGACAGCGACGGCCTCCACGCCCTGATCTCGACGCCCGTCATCGACGGCGACACGATCTACGGGGTGGGCAGCTACGGCCAGCTCCGCGGACTCGACGTGAAGACGGGCGAGAGACTCTGGGAGTCGCTCGAGGTGGTCGGCGAGAAGGCCCGCTGGGCGGCAGCCTTCATCGTGCGGCACGGCGAGCGCTACGTCATCAACAACGATCGGGGAGAGCTCATCCTCGCGCGCCTCGCGCCCGAGGGCTACGAGGAGATCGACCGCACGCTGCTGATCGAGCCCACCTCCCCGGCCTCGGGCCGGGAGCTCGGAGTGGTCCACTGGTCGCACCCGGCGTACGCGAACCGCCACGTCGTCGTGCGAAATGACCGCGAGATCGTCCGGGCGAATCTAAGCGTGAGATAGAATCCTGCCCTCCCCAGACTGTAGGTCGAGGGCAACAAGGCGTGCGTCAAGACCCTACGCTTCTCTGGGCGAGAAGCTCTCGGGCCTTTGCCAGGACGTGCCGTGCCGGGATCGTCTTCAGGCACTGGTTGTCGCCGTCACAGGGCGAGTTTCTGTGGTTGTAGGCGGTGAGACACGGCGAGCACGAGAGACCCTGATAGAAGTGAAACGTCCGGCGACCGAGGCTTCCGTAGAGAGCCGGGGTCTCCGGGCCAAAAAAGATGATGCTGGAGATGGGGGTCATGGCAGCGAAGTGGCCCGGGCCGCCGTCGTTGGTGACGAGGAGCTCCGCCAGGTGGAAGAGCAGCATGAGCTCGCGCACCGTCGCGGTGTAGCCCGTCAGGTCGAGGCAGAGCTCGCCCCCGATCTGCGTCTGGATGGCCTGCGCCTTTACCCTGTCGCCGCCCTGCCCGATGATGCCGACGGCATAGTCCGCGGCCACCAGCCCGGCCACGAGCTCCTCGAAGCTCGCCTGCGGCCAGGCACGGACGGGGAGGAGTCCCCCTCCGGCATAAACGAGAACGAGTCGCTTGCCTTTCGCCTCGGGGAAGTCGGCTTCGAGGCGGGCCTTCATCGTCTCGAGCTCGCCGTCTCGCAGCACCATCCGCGGAAGCGTGAGAGCCTCCCGAGGGACAGACCGCTTGACCGTCGGAGCGCCGCGGCCGTCGATCGCTTCCGCAAGGGTGACGAACTGGTGGGCGATGTGCTGATAGGGGTTGTAGAGAACGGGACGATTGATGAAGCCTCCACGGTACAGCCCCTCCTGCGTGTGACGCTCGAACCCCACGCGTCTCCGAGCGCCGCTCAGAAACGAGAGAATGGCGCTCAGCCGGGCGAAGAGCTCGCAGTCGATGACGACATCGATCCGAAGCCGCCGGAGCGTCCGCAGCGCAGACAGGCTGTCCGTGGCCAAAGCGGTCAGCGAGCCATCTCGAAGCGTCAGGGTGTTGCCGTCCGGAAGCGCCTCGAGAAGCTCCAGGGCCTCCCTGTTCTTCTGGAAGACGAGCGCGTGGAAGGACGCGTCGGGATACTTCTCGCGAAGACGGGAGAACATGGGCTGCGCCAGCACCAGGCTTCCCATCTCCGAAAGCAGAATGACGAGAATCTTCTTCGGCGGGGGCGCGCCTTCCGCACGGTCGCGGGCGCGGGGGAAAAGCGAGAGCATGCGGCAGAGGGGTACACCGACGAAGCGATCGACGGCGCGCTGGAAGTCGACGTTCATGGGGTCTGGAGCCATACGCGGCGGAACCAACGGCCGATGAGTTCCTGGCGAACCAATGAGTAGGATACCCCGAGCCGGACCAGCGACGGCAGCGCTCGAGCCCAAGGTGTCGACGGGGCGCGAGCGCCCGTATAATTGTGAGCCCCAGTGATCCGCCTCATCAAGCCTCCTCAGTTTCTTGGGCTGTGCGCCCTCGTTCCCCTGTGGCTCGTCGCCTCGGCCGAGGGAGGACAGCGTGCCGAAGCGCGGTCGTCGGTTCAGATTCCACGACTCGAGACCGCCCCGACCCTCGAAGACTTCGTCTCCATGGAGCCATCGTCCGACGTCGCGAGGTCCATGGTCCGGGTCGACGAGTTCAAGCAGAACCGGCCCCGGGACGGGGACCCGGCGTCTCAGCGGACGGAGGCCTATCTCGGCTACGACCATTCGAACCTGTACATCGTCTTCGTCTGCTTCGACTCCGAGCCCGACAAGATCCGCGCGAGGCTCTCGCGCCGCGAGGACAGTCGCAGCGACGACAGCGTCAGCCTCTTCCTCGACACGTTCAACGACCAGATCCGCGCGTATTCTTTCGGCGTCAACCCTCTCGGTGTCCAGCGAGATGGCAGCTTCGTGGAACGGGGCGGGGACCGGTACAATGGGTCCTTCGACACGGTCTGGGACTCTCGGGGAACCCTGACACCGGAGGGCTTCGTCGTCTGGATGGCCCTGCCCTTCAAGAGCCTGCGGTTCTCCCCGGAGAACAGCCAGGAATGGGGCCTCATCCTGGGCCGGCGGATCGCCAGAGCCAACGAGCAGTCCTACTGGCCCCACGTCTCGAGCCGGATCGAGGGCCGGCTCAACCAGGAGGGCTCGCTCCTCGGCATCTCGGACGTCTCCCCCGGACGCAACCTGCAGCTGATTCCTTACGGGTTCTTTCGCTCGTTTCGGGCGCTGGACGAGCGGGACGAGGTGCAGCCACAGTACGTCTCGGAGTCAGCGGACTTCGCCGGCGGCCTGGACGTCAAGAACGTCTTCCGCGACAGCCTGGTCCTCGACGTCACGCTGAACCCGGACTTCAACCAGGTGGAGTCGGACGAGCCCCAGGTGACGGTCAACGAACGCTTCGAGGTCTTCTTCCCGGAGCGGCGGCCGTTCTTCCTGGAGAACGCCAGCTTCTTCCAGACGCCGATCAACCTCTTCTTCAGCCGTCGCATCGTGGACCCCCAGGTCGGGGCTCGCCTCAGCGGAAAAACGGGCCCGTACGCCATCGGGGCGCTTTACGCGGACGATCGGGCGCCGGGGTTGCAGGTTCTGGAGGACGACCCCTTGTTCGGCAAGAAGAGTCGAAACGCCGTTCTCCGTGTGAGCCGCGACATGGGGAACCAGTCCAACGTGGGGATGCTGTACACGGACTCCCGGCTGGAGGACTCCTACAACCGGGTCGGTGGGCTGGACGCCCGTTTCCGTTTCAGCCCGAACTGGGTGGGGACGGCTCAATGGGTTGCGAGCTCGACTCGCACGACCGACGGCGAGGAGTCGTCCGGACCGGCCGCAGACGCCTTGGTGGAGCGCACCGGGCGCAAGCTCTCGTACGCGGCCGCGTACAACGCCAGGAGCCCGGGCTTCGACACGGCGCTCGGGTTTTTGCCGGGCTCGCGGGGCCCCAGCCGACCCGGGCGACCCCAGACGCGAGCGCTCCTCCTCCGGCCGGACTTCCGGGGCCTGCGCCAGACACTGAACTACCGGTTCCGGCCCGAAGGGGACGTGCTGATCTCCTGGGGGCCGGACGTCACCTTCAACCCTTCGTGGATGTACGACGGCTCGCCCCTCGACGTTCTCTACAGCGTCGACATGAGCGTCGAGCTGGTGGGCCGGACGTTCCTCGGAGCGTTCTACACGGGCCTCGTCGAGCGGCTCATGCCCAGCGAGGATTTCCCCGATCTCCTCGAGGAGACCCGTTACGACAGCGCTCGACAGGGGATCTCCTGGAATAGCAGCTACTCCAGCAGCGTGACGGTGTCCGGGGAGTACGCCTGGGGAACGGTCATCAACCTCGTGCCGCCGGAGGGAGTCGCGCCGGTGCTTGCGGACTCGACCCAGGGGACCCTCAACTTCACCTGGTTCGCGACGCGATCGATCAAGCTCGAGGGGAGGTACATTTTCTCCCGGGTCAAGGAGCAGTCCAGCGGGCAGCGCGTCTTCGACAACCACATCGGCCGGGCGAGGCTGAGCTGGCAGCCCACACGGCGGATCACCCTGCGGACGATCGTTCAGTACAACTCCCTCATCGCCGATCCGTTGCAGACGTCGCTGGAAACGGCGAAGAACCTGAACGCCGACCTCCTGGCGACCTACCTGGTGAACCCCTGGACGGCCCTGTACGTCGGCTACAACAACAACCAGAACAGCCGTCGGCTGATGCCGATCGACGACGGCTCTGAGCTGGTGCAAAGCGATCGCCTGGGCCCCGACAGCTGGCAGTTCTTCGTGAAGGTCTCGTATCTGTTCCGCTTCTGACTCATGACTCGCCTCTTCAGATCTCTTCGAGTCCTTGGGCCGTGCGTCCTTCTTCCGCTATGGCCCCCCGCTGCCGCGGACGGAGGCCAGACTGCCGCCCTGCGGCCCTCGATCCGCATCCCGCGACTCGAGACCGCCCCCACCCTCGAGGACTTCGTCGAGATGGGGCCAGGGTCCCCCGTCGCCCGTTCCATGACCCGGGTCGAGAAGTTCACACAGCTCCGGCCCCGCGATGGAGCCCCCGCCTCCCAGCGGACCGAGGCCTACCTCGGCTATGACGAGACGTACCTGTACGTCGTCTTCGTCTGCTTCGACAGCGAGCCCGACAAGATCCGGGCAAGGCTGGCGCGCCGGGAAGACAGCCGCAGCGACGACGTGATCGACATCTTCCTGGACACCTTCAACGACAAGCGGCGCGCGTACGTCTTCACGGTCAACCCCCTCGGTGTGCAGAGAGACGCCACCTGGATCGAACGGGACAGGAACTTCTACAACCAGGCCTTCGACACCGTCTGGGATTCCCGCGGCACGCTGACTCCGGAGGGCTACGTCATCTGGGTGGCCATCCCCTTCAAGAGCCTCCGCTTCTCTCCGGAGAAGAGCCAGGAGTGGGGACTGATCCTGGGCCGCTGGATCCGCCGAGCCAACGAAGGCTCATTCTGGCCCCACGTCACCAGCCAGATCGAGGGTCGGGTCAACCAGGCAGGCGGGCTTCAGGGAATCTCGGACGTTTCTCCGGGCCGGAACCTTCAGCTCATTCCCTATGGCTTCTTCAGATCGTTTCGGGCGCTGGACAACCGGGACGAGTCGAGCCCGCAGTACGTCTCGGAGTCCGCCGACTTCGACGGAGGCCTGGATCTCAAGAACGTCTTCCGGGACAGCCTGGTCCTGGACCTGACGGCGAACCCCGACTTCAGCCAGGTGGAGTCGGACGAGCCCCAGGTGACGGTCAACCAGCGGTTCGAGGTCTTCTTCCCCGAGAGGCGGCCGTTCTTCCTGGAGAACGCCAGCTACTTCGAGACGCCGATCAACCTGTTCTTCAGCCGCCGCATTGTGGACCCCCAGTTGGGGGCGCGGCTCACGGGAAAGGCAGGGAAGTACGCGATCGGAGCGCTCTACGCCAACGACCGTGCCCCAGGTCGGGCCGTCCCGGACGACGATCCCCTGTTCGGGGAGAAGAGCCAGAACGCCGTTCTGCGAGTGAACCGGGACGTGGGAAGCCAGTCCACCCTTGGGATGATCTACACCGACACGCGCATCCAGGACACGTACAACAGGGTGGGTGGGCTGGACACCCGGATCTCGATCACACCGAACTGGGTGACCACCGTGCAGGGGGCCGCCAGCTCCACCCGAACGGACGAGGGCGAGGAGCTTTCCGGCCCAGCCTGGGACGCCGTTCTCCAGCGCACCGGCCGCCTGCTCTCCTACACAGCGGCGTACAACGACAGGAGCCCGGGCTTCCGCACGGCATTGGGCTTCCTGCCGGGCTCCCGCGGCCGCTCGCGACTGGGCGCGGGGCGGACGCGATCGCTCCTCCTGCGGCCGGACTTTCGGGGTTTTCGTCAGACGCTGAACTACCGCTTTCGGCCCGAGGGAGACGTGCTGATCGCGTGGGGGCCGGACATCACGGTCCACCCGTCGTGGAGGCACGACGGCTCGGCGCTGGACACGCTCTACAGCGTGGACATGAGCGCGGAGCTGGCGGGGCGCACTTTCCTGGGTGTCTTCTACACGGGCCTCGTGGAACGGTTCAGCCCGGAAGACTTTCCCGAGCTCTCGGAGGTGACCCGCTACGACAGCGGTCGAGCGGGCGTCTCCTGGACCACCAGCTTCTCCCGCCTCCTGACGTTCTCCGGTGAGTACGCCCGGGGAACGGCAATCAACCTGGTTCCGCCGGAGGGCGTGGAGCCGGCGCTGGAGGACTCGACCCAGGGAAGCCTGGGCTTCACGTGGTTCGCCACGCGGTCGATCAAGCTGGAAGGGACGTACATCATGTCCCGCCTCACGGAGCAGAACGACTCACGACGGGTGTTCGACAACCACATCGGACGCGCCCGGCTGAGCTGGCAACCCACCCAGCGGCTCAACCTCCGCTCCATCGTGCAATACGACTCGCTGAAGGCGAACCCGTTGCTCACGTCACTGGACACCACCAGAAACCTGAACGTGGACTTCCTGGCCACCTACCTGGTGAACCCCTGGACGGCCCTCTACGTGGGCTACAACAACAACCAGAGCACGCTGCGCCTGACCCCCATCGGCAACGTCCCCCAGCTGATGCAGCAGGACACCCTCGGCCCGGACAGCTGGCAGTTTTTTGTGAAAGCCTCGTACCTGGTCCGCTTCTGACGAAGGGCGCCCGGCGCCGACGCGCCGCGGCCGACCCATTGACGGGACGTTGTCCTTCGTGTACACGTGCACCATGGTGGCCCGCCTCTTCGGATCTCTCCGAGTCCTCGGGCTGTGCGTCCTCCTTCCCCTGTGGTCTTCCGTCGCCGCTGACGGAGGCCAGGCCGCGCCAGCGCCCTCGGTTCGCATTCCGCGGCTCGAGACGGCCCCGACCCTCGAAGACTTCACCTCAATGGAGCCCTCGTCCGACGTCGCCAGGTCCATGGCCCGGGTCGACGGGTTCCGGCAGAACACGCCGCGAGACGGAGACCCGGTCTCGCAGCGGACCGAGGCCTATCTGGGCTACGACGACACGAACGTGTACGTCGTCTTCGTCTGCTTCGATTCGGAGCCCGACAAGCTCCGCGCGACCCTCTCCCGACGCGAGGACGCTCTGGGCGACGACAAGGTCGAGATATTCCTGGACACGTTCAACGATCAGCGTCGGTCCTATGTGTTCACCGTCAATCCCCTGGGCGTCCAGACGGACGGCACCTGGGTCGAGCAGGAGGGGAGCCAGTACGATCGCTCCTTCGACACGGTGTGGGACAGCCGGGGAACGTTGACGGAGGAAGGCTTCGTCGCCTGGATCGCCTTGCCCTTCAAGAGCCTGCGCTTCTCACCGGAGGAGAGCCAGGAGTGGGGGCTGATCCTGGCCCGGTGGATACGGAGGAACAACGAAGGGTCGTTCTGGCCCTACGTCACCAGCCGAATCGAGGGGCGCCTCAACCAGGGAGGCTCCCTCCTGGGCATCTCGGATGTCTCGCCGGGCCGCAATCTGCAGCTGATTCCCTACGGATTCTTTCGCTCGTTTCGAGTCCTGGACGACCGGGACGAGTCGAACCCGCACTACGTCTCGGACTCGGGGGAGTTCGACGGCGGAGTGGACCTCAAGACCGTCTTCCGGGACAGCCTGGTCCTCGATGTCACCGCGAACCCCGACTTCAACCAGGTGGAGTCGGACCGGCCCCAGGTGACCAGCAACCAGCGGTTCGAGGTCTTCTTTCCGGAGAGGCGGCCCTTCTTCCTGGAAAACGCCAGCTACTTCGAGACACCCATCGACCTCTTCTTCAGCCGTCGCATCGTGGACCCGCAGGTCGGGGCGCGTCTCAGCGGAAAGAGCGGTCCATACGCGATCGGAGCGCTCTACGCCAACGATCGAGCGCCCGGGCAGAGAGTGACGGAGGACGACCCACTCTTCGGCGAGAAGAGCCAGAACGCTGTCTTCCGATTGAGCCGTGACGTGGGGAACCTCTCCAGCGTGGGGATGATCTACACGGACACCGAGCTCCAGGAGTCGTTCAACCGGGTGGGCGGGCTCGACGCCCGTGTTCGGATCAACCCGAACTGGGTGGGAACGCTCCAGGGAGTGGCCAGCTCGACTCGAACCCTCGACGGCGAGGAGCTGTCCGGACCGGCATGGGACGCCGTGCTGACGCGCAGCGGGCGGAAGCTCTCGTACGAGGCCGCGTACAACGACAGGAGCCCGGGGTTCCGCACGGCCCTCGGGTTCCTCCCGGGCTCCCGAGGCCGCGCTCGTCCCGGACGGGCCCGGAACGTGTCCCTGCCCCTCCGGCCGGACTTCCGGGGCCTGCGGCAGACGGTGAGCTACCGCTTTCGGCCCGAAGGAGACGCCCTGATCTCGTGGGGCCCGGATGCGACCTTCCATCCCTCGTGGAGGCACGACGGCTCCGCCCTGGACACGCTCTACAACGTCAACATGAGCGCGGAGTTCATCGGTTCGACGTCCGTCGGGGCGTTCTACACCGGCCTGGTCGAGCGGCTCCATCCCGACGATTTTCCCGATCTCGCCGAGGAGACCCGTTACTCGAGCGGGCGCACGGGGGTCTACGGGAGAAGCCGGAGCCTCTTCCGCACGCTGAGCTTCTCCGGGGAGTACGCCTGGGGCACGGTCATCAACCTGGTGCCCCCCGAGGGAGTAGAGCCGGAGCTGGCGAGCTCCGATCAGGCGACGCTGGGGTTCACGTGGTATGCCACCCGGTCGATCAGGCTCGAGGGGACTTACCTGTTTTCCCGCGTGTCCGAGCAGTCCACCTCAGAGCGTGTGTTCGACAACCACATCGCCCGAGCGAAGCTGAGCTGGCAGCCCACCCTACGAATCAGTCTGCGCACGATCGTTCAGTACAACACCCTCGTGGCCAATCCCGCGCTGACGTCCCTCGAGACATCGAAGAACTTGAACGTCGACCTCCTCGCGACCTATCTGGTGAATCCGTGGACGGCTCTCTACATCGGCTACAACAACAACCAGAACAATCTCCGGCTAATGCCAACCCTGGACGGCTCCGAGCTGGTTCGGACCGATCGCGTCGGTGCAGACAGCTGGCAGTTCTTCGTGAAGGCTTCGTACCTGGTCCGCTTCTAGCCTATCTTTCCTCGAACGCTCGTGAGACCCCGTTCGAGGAACAGTCCGTCTGCGCGGTGTACCATTGCGCTCCGAGCGGTGGCCCCGCTCATTCAGGAGCAGGCTGAACGACATGATCGGTGAGACCGTCTCCCACTACCGGGTCGTCGGGAAGATTGGCGGCGGGGGTATGGGTGTCGTCTACAAGGCAGAGGACACCCGCCTCCACCGATCCGTCGCGCTGAAGTTTCTGCCCGAGAAGTACTTCGGCAACCCGGTCGCCGGGGAGCGAACCGGGATCAGGCGCCAGAGAGACTGATCGCCTCCAGCACGGGCGATGCAAACCCCGACTACTCCCCGGATGGCCGAAGGATCGCCTTCACGTCTTCGCGGAGTGGGGGCGTGAACAACATCTGGATCTGCGACAGCGACGGTGCAAGCCCGGTCCAGCTGACGAGCTTCGAGAAGGGGGCCGCATGGCCCCGCTGGTCCCCGGACGGCCGCAGGATCGTTTTCGACAGCCACGACTCGGGGGACATGAACCTCTATGTGATCGGGGCCGATGGCGGTGTTCCTCGGCGGCTGACACCTGGACCATCCTCCGATGTCACGGGGACCAGGTCCCGAGATGGTCGATGAATCTACTTCCGGTCGGATCGGAGCGGTGTCGAACAGATCTGGAAGATCCCCGCCGAGGGAGGAGAGGTAGTCCAAGTGACCACGGGCGGGGGGAAGTACGCCCTGGAGTCGTGGGACGGTCGCGACGTGTACTACACCAGGATGCGATCCACGCCCGGCATCTGGAGGATACCGACTGGTGGGGGCGAGGAGACACAGGTGTTGCTGGAACCTGGCCTGGGCTGGCGCGGCCTGTCCGTCTCCAGGAGCGGGCTCTACTACTTTCGACGACTCGCCGAGCGGGCAGAGGACACGTCCAGCACCGAGGGCAGGGGCGCGGGATACGCGGTCGACTTCCTCGACCTCGAGTCGGGCCAGGTGGTGAGAGTCTTCGAAGATGACGACTTCTATCCGTGGGTCGACCTGGCCGTCTCTCCCGACGACAGGTGGATCCTCACCGTCAAGCGACCCCTTCCCGTGTCCGAGCTGATGCTGATGGAGAACTTCCGCTGAGCCCGGCGCTCTGCAGTGCTTCCGGGCCGCCGTGACCCGGCCCCTCGGAAACAGGAGGCCTCCTGTAGAGAAAAGTCATGCAGAGGAGCTCCATTCGGAGACTCGCGACGAAGCATCCACCGTTACTGGTAATGGTGGATGCTTCGGACCGTACCCTAGAATCTGGTCCTCTGAATGACTCAGTCTTTCACGGCTAAGCTGCGGGCCTCATGTGGCGCGCGATCCTTCTAGCCTTCCTGGCGCTCCTGCCGTCCGGGGCTGCGGCACACAACTTCACGCTCACCGACGTCGATCTCGAGCTCCACGACGACGGGACTTACACCGTGGACGTCGTCTGCGACCTCGACGCGCTGGCGCTGGGGGCGCCGTCGACGGCCGACTCCACGGCACTCGCCACGGAGATCGAGGGCCTGAGGCCCGACGCCCGCGAGGAGCTGGTGGCACGCCTCCTGGTCCTTCTGAAGCGCCGCCTTCGCGTGCGCTTCGACGGGCGGCCCGACGCGTTCGAAGTGAGCCTTCGTGAGCGGGGCCGGCCTCTGCCGGAGGGGATTCTCCCGGCGGCCCTCGGCCTCGTGGTGCGGCTCTCGGGCCGTGTGCCGGACGGCGCTCATGAAGTGACGTTTTTCGCCTCCCGAGCGTTTCCCCCAGTGCGCCTGACCGTGACGCGGACCGGCGAGACAGCGGGCTCAGCCGAGATGCTCGAGCCCGGAGGCGAGAGCTGGCCCATTCCGCTGGCCGGCCCGCGAAGCGCCGCCACCCTCACCGATACCGTGCGCCGGTATCTGGTCCTCGGCGTCACCCACATCGTGCCGTGGGGCCTCGATCACGTCCTCTTCGTGCTCGGGCTGGCGCTCCTCAGCCCACGTCTCGCGCCGCTCCTCGCCCAAGTGACGGCGTTCACGGTGGCCCACACGCTGACGCTCGCACTCTCAAGCTACGGTGTCGTGACGCTGTCCCCGCGGGTCGTGGAGCCACTCATCGCGCTCTCGATCGTCTACGTGGCCGTCGAGAACGTCGTCTCCCCCCGGCTGCGGGCGTCGCGACTCGTGCTCGTGTTCGTCTTCGGGCTGCTGCACGGGCTGGGATTCGCAGGAGTCCTGGGAGAGCTGGGCCTTCCCGAGGGCCGGCGGCTGTCGGCGCTCCTGGCCTTTAACGTCGGCGTGGAGCTAGGCCAACTCGCCGTCATCGCGGGTGCAGTCGTCGTTCTCGCGGTCTGGACGCAACTCGGGGGCCGGCGCGAGGCCCCGGTGCAGCCGGCATCCCTCGCCATCGCCACGATGGGCCTCTTCTGGTTCGTTCAGCGGCTGATCGCCCCATGAGCATTGGCCTTTCCAGTGAGCGGTGGGGCGAGCCCGCAGCTTTTCTCACCTTCTTGATTCCTGTGTTGATCTCGTCCGGCATCCTGAGATAGCGTACGAGTCGAGAAAGAAGGAGACAGCCATGGAGAGTGATGGCAAGAAGCCGGGACGAGGCTCCGGGTGGAGTCGCCGCGACTTCCTCCAGGGGAGCGCGGCGGGCGCCCTGGCCACCGGCCTGGTGGCCGACGGGCTCACAACAGAGGCCGAGGCGGCCTCTGGCGGCCTGGTCGGCCCCGACCCGCTTCCGATGTCGTTCCGTATCAACGGCAGAGCCCACACGGCCACACTCGAGCCGCGGGTGACGCTGCTCGACGCCCTCCGCAATCACCTGGATCTCACAGGAGCCAAGAAGGTGTGCGACCGCGCGACCTGCGGGGCGTGCACGGTCATCGTGGACGGCAAGCCCGCATATGCCTGCTCGATGCTAGCGATCGAGGCCCAGGGCAGCGACATCCAGACGATCGAAGGGCTCGGGACCCCGGACAACTTGCACCCCCTCCAGGCGGCGTTCGTCGAGAACGACGCTCAGCAGTGCGGGTTCTGCACCCCCGGTTTCGTGATGGCCTGCAAGGCGTTCGTGGACGCCCACCCGAACCCCAGCCCGCAGGACGTGGCCGAGGGCCTCGGCGGAAACCTCTGCCGCTGCGGGACCTACATGGGCATCCGGAATGCCGTCAAGGCGGTCGCTGGAAAGGGGGCCTGAACCATGGCTGACTATTCCTGGCCTGCCCCGGAGAACCGGGACCACCTCGGCAGCCGTCTCCTGCGTCTCGACGGTCCGGTGAAGGTGACGGGCGCCGCCGAGTACTCCCTGGACGTGAAGCGACGGGGCATGTTGTACGCGAGGCTCCTGCGATGCCCCCATGCCCACGCTAGGATCACGCGGATCGACGTGAGCGCAGCCGAGGCCATGCCCGGCGTCAAGGCGGTCAAGGTCATCCAGAACGTGGGCGCCGAGATCAAGTGGGCCCTCGACGAGGTGGCCGTGGTGGCGGCCGACAGCGAAGAGAGGGCCGGCGACGCTCTCCGCGGCATCGAGGTGGACTACGAGGTTCTGCCCCATTTCGTCACCGAGCGCGAGCTCGACAAGGCCCCCGAGTCCACACCGGCCCAGGAGGCGGTGGAGGGCGACCCCGACGCCGCCATGGCTGCGGCCCAGGTCCGGGTGAAGGGCGACTACGGGTTGGCTGGCATCGCCCACTGCTGCCTGGAGCCGCACGGCTCGGTGAGCGACTGGGACGACCCCGAGAACCTCACCGTCTGGATGTCGACCCAGAGCGTCTCGGGCATACCAGGCCAGATTGCAGAGCAGGTGGGCGTCCCCGCCGCGAACGTCCGCACGATCTGCCAGCACATGGGCGGCGGCTTCGGCAGCAAGTTCAGCCCCGACCGCTGGGGCATCCTCTGCGCCGAGCTGGCCCGCACCACCAGTCGTCCGGTCAAGCTCTTCCTCGAGCGCGGGCCAGAGGTGGCAGTCGCGGGCGGACGTCCCTCGGCGTACGCGACGGTGGAGGTCGGGGCAGCGAAGGACGGCACGGTGACCGCCTGGTCGTCCCGCTCCTGGGGCTCCGGAGGCCCTGGGGGCTCCGGGAGCCCCCCGCTCCCGTATGTCTTCAAGTTCGAGAACCAGAGACAGCAGCACGTCTCGGTCCCCGCCAACATCGGCCCCTCCCGAGCCTGGCGCGCGCCGAACCACCCCCAGGCCTGCCTCATCACGATGAGCGCCCTCGAGGACCTGGCGGCCGAGCTGAGAATGGACCCGGTGGCTCTCTTCCTCAAGAACATCGACAAGACGGGCCCGCGGGCCCAGACGTACCGTGAAGAGCTCCAAAAAGGCGCCGAGCTCATCGGCTGGCAGCAGACCTGGCACCCTCGCGGTGAAGGCCGCGGTCCCATCCGCAGCGGGCTGGGCCTGTCGCTGCACACGTGGGGCGGGCGCGGTCACCAGAGCAACTGCGAGCTGGTCGTCTTTCCCGATGGCCTGGTCGAAGCCCGGCTCGGAAGCCAGGACCTGGGCGTGGGCACCCGAACCGTGATCGCCATCGTCGTCGCCGAGACCTTCGGCATCGGGATCGACTCCGTGAAGGTGAGCATCGGCGACAGCCGGTACCCGGCCTCGGGTGCCTCCGGCGGCAGCACCACCGTCGGGGGCGTGAGCGCGGCGACCCGCCGGGCCGCCGTGGACGCCCGGGAGCAGCTGTTCGAACGTATCGCCCCACATCTCGAAGCCACCCCCGACAGCCTCGTGGCGGAGGACGGCAAGGTCTTCGTCAAGGACGATCCCACGCGCAGCCTGACGTGGGCGCAAGCCACGTCGCGGCTCGGCGTCACCCCCATCACCGCCGCCGGCAAGAACCCGGGCCCGGGCAAGCTCACCGACAGCGGCGTGGGCGGCGTCCAGATGGCCGACGTCTCCGTGGACACCGAGACCGGCATCGTCAAGATCAACAGGCTCGTGGCGGTGCAGGACTGCGGCCTCGTCATCAACGTGCGGACGGCCGAAAGCCAGGTCTACGGCGCCTTGATCATGGGGGTCTGCTACGCGCTGACGGAGGAGAAGATCTTCGACCCCACCACCGGTCGGCCGCTCAACGCGGACATGGAGTTCTACAAGCTGGCCGGCATCTCCGACATCGGGGAGCTGATCGTGCACATGATGACCGGCCCCGGCTACGACGAGCGCGGCGTGATCGGCCTCGGCGAGCCCCCGGTCATCTCCCCCGGCGCCGCGATCTCCAACGCGGTGGCCAACGCCATCGGTGTGCGGGTGCCGGAGCTGCCCCTCACACCGGATCGGGTGCTGGCCGCACTCGAGAAAGGAGGGCGGGGCTGATGCGATCCTTCGAATACGCTAGTCCCACCAGCCGTGAGGACGCGGTGAACCTCCTGGCCGAGAACCCTGGCCAGGCGGTCATCCTCGCCGGCGGCACCGACCTTCTGAGCCTGATGAAGGACGACGTCGAGACCCCGGCCCGCATCGTGAGCCTCAAGGCCATCACCGACCTGGGTGGGCTGGACTCCAGCTCGACCGGGCTGCGCATCGGGCCCCTCGTGACACTTGACGAGCTGGCAGGCCACGCCGAGGTGAAAGAGCACTACCCCTCACTCGTCCAGGCCGCGCTCGGCGTGAGGAGCCCCCAGCTCCGGAGCATGGGCACGGTGGCGGGCGAGCTCTGCCAGCGGCCGCGGTGCTGGTACTACCGGGGCGGCTTTGGTCTCCTCGGCCGGCACGAAGGGAAGTCCCTGGTGACCGCAGGGGAGAACCGCTACCACGCCATCCTGGGCAACGCCGGCCCGGCGTACTTCGTCAGCCCCTCGAGCCTGGCCCCGGCGCTCGTGGCCCTGGGGGCGAGGATCAAGCTGCTCGGCCCGAAGGGCGATCGGGAGCTGCCGCTCGAGACATTCTTCCGGATCCCCAAGGCTGAAGGCGAGCGGGAGCACGACCTCGGAGCGGACGAGATCGTGACGGACATCCTGGTTCCGCCGGCAGCCGGGCCAAACGCGACCTACGAGGTGCGACAGAAAGAGGCCCTGGACTGGCCGCTCGCCGCAGCGGCGGTCGCCCTCGAAATGAACGGCAGCCGCGTCAAGTCCGCCCGGGTGGTGCTGGGCCACGTCGCGCCCACCCCCTGGGTGGCCGCGGAGGCGGCAAAGGCGCTCAGGGGAAAGGCGCCGGACGAGGCGGCAGGCGACGCTGCCGGTCGGGCCGCCGTGAAGGGCGCCCGGCCCCTCAGCCACAACCAGTACAAGATCCGGCTGGCCCGGGTGGCGGTCAAGCGCGCCACGCTACGGGCGACGGGAAAGGAGGTCTGAGCCATGGGTGCAGAGCTCTTCAGCTCGAAGCAGATGTGTCGTCGCTTGCGCACCAAGACGATGTTCTACCAGTCCGAGCCCGACCCGAGCGTGCCCCCCAGCAACGACAACTCCTTCTGGTGCACCCACTCCATGAACTGCATGGGCCCGGACGGGGAGGTGGCGGAACCCAAGATGTGCCTCCCCGGGCGGGGCTGCTTCGAGTCGGTGTAGACTGGGATACGGCGAGGCTCTGGACGGGAGAGTATCGGCCCTCGATCGGCGGACCTGTCTTGATTGCCTTGACGTTTTGCGGGGGAACCGATCCGATGAGTGTAATCAGAGGCCGTGTGTCGTGGATGTTGCTGGTGGGCTCGCTCCTGGCGGTGCCCGCCGTGGTCACCGCATCCGGTGAGATCCGTGGGGACTATCTCGAGGCGCGCACCTCGGACGTCTACACGGGGCCGTGCTTCGCCAACGGCGAGGTCAACCTCGCGGGCCGGGAGGCGGTGATGGCCTGGAGGGTTCGCGAGGGAAGCTGGCAGGGCGTGGACCTCTCCGGCCTGTCGGTGGTGGCCGTCGTGAAGGCCGCGGCGACGCTGGGGGACCCGTACGCCTCACCCTACCCGGCCCGGGCCGTGGTCATCCTCGACGAGGCGGCGACCACTGAGCAGCGGACGGCTCTGGCCCACCTCGCCCGGTCGCGGGGCGGAGAGCTGCTCGAGGACGTCATCGCCACACACGTCGCGAAGATCGACGCCTCTTTCGAGGGGCCGGGCCAGGCGCGTATCACCGTGCCGGGGCTCGTCGACGTCCGGACGCGAGCCCTCTGCCACGACGACCACATCTGCGGCAACGAGTTCGTCTACTACCCGCCGCTCAGCCCGGTGACCGATGCGGTGCCGGCGTACACTCTGGCCAACAGGTTCGAGGGAGATGATTTCAAGAGCACCTGGAGCAGTCCGCTCAAGCGCAGCGCGTTCGTGGCCACCTTCTCCGCCGGCGGAGAGGCTGACCCTCTCGACTGACCGCCGTCGCGCCGGGCTTCGTCGATCCACTCTCGCCTGGAGCGTGGCCGCGCTTTGCGGGGCCTCCTGGCTCTGGGCCGCCGAGCCCCAGCTCGAGAAGACCGACGCGGCGCCACCGGAATCGGTGAGCGCAGAGATCCGGGAGGCCCTCGGTCCGGACGCCCTCCACGTCGTCACGGACGGGAAGAGCCTGGCCGACTTCTGGCTCCGACCCGAAGTGCCGGTGGCCGAGGTCGGCTCGACCGAGCTGGGCGTGGGCTTTGGCCACCTCCGTCAATGCACGCTGCTGGGTGTCGTAGGTCTCAGCGAGGCCTGGTCGGACTACAAGGACAAGCCCATCCCCGCCGGGGTCTACACGCTCCGCTACGCGATCCAGCCGGCGGACGGGAACCACATGGGGGTCGCACTCTACCGCGACTACCTCCTGCTGGTTCCCGTCTCCGATGACACCACGGTCGACGTGGACTGGAGCCCCGAGCTGCTGTGGGAAAAGAGCAAGGCCTCGACCGGTACGCCACACCCAGCGATCCTCGCGCTCTTCCCGATCTGGGAGGAGCTGAGCGAGCCGGGGCTCGTCCGCAACGAGATGGACCAGTGGACCCTCGCCGTGCCCGTGGGCTCTGTCAGTCCCGTCGTGGGCCTCGTCGTCGAAGGCCACGGCGAGATCTAGCTTAGAACCTCCTGGATCACATGCCCGTGGACATCGGTCAGCCGTCGGTCGATGCCGTCGTGGCGGACGGTCAGCTTCTCGTGGTCGATGCCGAGCAGGTGCAGCACCGTGGCATGGAGATCGTAGCCGTAGATGGGGTCTTCCGCGGCTTTGTAGGACCATTCGTCGCTGGCGCCGTAGCTCACACCGCCCTTCACGCCCCCGCCAGCCAGCCAGGAGGTGAAGGCGAACGGGTTGTGGTCCCGTCCCTTGCTGCCCTGGCTGCAGGGCATTCGGCCAAACTCAGTCGTCCAGTAGACGATCGTGTCTTCCAGCAGACCGCGCGACCTGAGGTCCTTGATCAAGGCGGCGGCCGGCCGATCCATTCCCACCGCCATGTCGCCGTGGTCCTTTTCCAGGTTCTCGTGACTGTCCCAGTTTCTCCTGGGAAAGCCGTTGTCGGCTCCGCTCCAGACCTGAACGAATCGGACTCCTCTTTCCAGAAGCCGGCGCGCGACCAGGCAGCGAGTGCCGAAGTCCTCGGTGACCGACTCGTCCAGACCGTACAGCCTCCTGGTTTCCCTCGACTCTCCCGAGATATCCAGCACCTCGGGAGCGCTGAGCTGGAGCCTGGCGGCCATCTCGTAAGAGCGGATGCGAGCCTCCAGCCGCGAGTCGGCTCCGCGCTCCTGGCTGTGAATGCGGTTCAGTTTCCGCAACGCCGCGAGAGTGTCGGACTCACTGTCAGCGGTGATGTATCGCGCAGACTCCGGCGGGAAGAGGTCGTGGATGGGATTGGGACGCCCCACACGAATCATCGTCCCCTGGTGCGACGCCGGCAGAAAGCCGGCCACCCAGTTGCTCGGACCGTTGGGCGGGAAACCGCGCACATCCGGTAGCACGACGAAGGTGGGAAGCTCGTCGTTCATGCTGCCCAGCCCGTAGGAAAGCCATGCCCCCATGCTCGGGAATCCCGGAAGCACGAACCCGGTATTCTGCATGAACGTGGCGGGCCCATGGACGTTCGATTTGGCGATCATGGAGTGGAAAAAGGCCATCTCGTCCACGCAGGTGGCCAGGTGCGGCACCAGGCTGCTCACCCATTTGCCGCATTCTCCGTGCTGCTTCCAGTCCCAGGGACTCTTCATGACGGGTCCCGCGTCGCTCTGGAACAGCTCCACCTGCTCACCCGGGTCGAACTTCTCTCCGCTCCGCTTGATCAGCTCCGGCTTGTAGTCGAAGGTGTCGACCTGGCTGGCCGCTCCCGACATGAACAGCTGAACGACCCGTTTCGCCCGGGCGGGGTGGTGCAGGCCACCATTGAGCTCAGGCCGGGGCACGCCTGCAGCGGTTCTTGCCAGCAGGTGTGACAGCGCGATCCCACCGAGGCCGCCCCCCCAGCTCCACAGGAACTCCCGGCGGCCCAGGGGCGAGAGAGCGGCACTGCCTTCGCCCATTGGGGATTGCTGGGAGGCGCAGCAATCATGGCCGCTCTTTCTCATTTGGATCTCCTTGCCCTCAATCCACGAACATGAACTCGTTGCTGTTGAGAACCAGGCGGCACAGGTTCTCCAGCCCGTGCTCCTCCGCGTAGCCTGCCAGGATCCGGGACTCATCGGCATTCGGCACCCGCCCCAGCGCCAGGCGGTAGGCCTCCTCGATCTGCTGCGACAGTTTGTCGCTCGTCTCGCGCAGCCGGGCGGCGAAGTGCTCCGCCTGCCTGACGACGAGCGGGTCATTGAGGAGAGCCAGCGCCTGGAGAGCCGTCAGCGTGCTGTTCCGCTTTGGGGTCAGCAACGATGGGTCGGGACAGTCGAGACTCTCCATGAAAGGATCGGGAGCGCTGCGCACCAGGAAACGGTAGATGCTCCTTCGAAAGCTCGCGGGGCTATCGATGTCGAATCGCGTGTAATCGTAGACAGGCGAGTGATCGTCCGCGAAGAAGAAATGCTCGGCCGAGGGGCCGCCCATCGTCAGGTCGAGCTTGCCCGCAATGGACAAGACCGAGTCCCGCACGGATTCGGCGTCGAGACGCGACCGGCTCATACGCCATAGAAACTTGTTGCTGGCGTCGATCTTCGCGTACTCGGGATTCTCCCTGGACGATTGGCGGTAAACCGCGCTGGTCAGGATCAACCGGTGAAGCCCTTTGAGGGAACCGCCGTTCTCCTGAAGCTCCATGGCCAGCCAGTCGAGCAGCTCCGGGTGAGTGGGCTGGGAGCCCATGCGTCCGAAATCATTCGGCGTGTCGACGATGCCCTGGCCAAAGTGGTAGTGCCAGACGCGGTTCGCGATGGAACGCCAGGTCAGGGGATTCGACGGATCGGTAATCCACCTGGCCAGAGCGGCCCGGCGTGCTCCCTCGTCGTTGGGATCGTCGATCACGAATCGTGAGGGCAGCCCCTCAACCGCTGAAATGGTCCCCGAGACCATCCGCTCCTGGGGTGCCTCCACACTGCCGCGTCTCAAGAGGTGCACCGGGCGCGGGTTCCAGGCGGGACGAAAGGTGCCGTAGGTCTCGAAAGAGTCGGCCGCTCCGTAGACCATCTGGGGCTCCGGGAGCTCGGCCAGCCTGGCCTCCACCGGTGCCAGCTCTGCCTGGAGAGTCGTCAACCTCTCCTTCTCCGCCTCGGCGAGCAAATCGTGAGTCAACGTCCGGCGAAGCTCTTTGGCCGTGTCGATCTGCTTCTTCACCGCCTCGATCTGCTCGTCGATCGCCTCGTTCGTGGCTCGTTCCTGCTCCGTCTTTCCGGCGGTTCTGGCATGGACCAGCAGGCCGTTCCGGTCCCGCAATGAATCCAGCTGCCTGTCGAGCGCCTCGATTTCCGGGCTCGAGAGCCTGGCCGCAGCGTCCAGGATGAATTCGATGCGTGTCTGGATCTGGCGCTTTTGATCGAGCTGCCGTTGGCGCTTTTGGTGCGTCCTGGGGTCCGGATCGAAGGGACGGTCAGCGCGGTCGACGCCTGCGAACACGGCCTGCAGGCTGTAGTAGTCCTCCTGTTTGATGGGATCGAACTTGTGATCGTGGCAACGCGCGCAGTGGGCGGTCACGCTGACGAACGTGGACATGGTCGCCGCAACCATGTCGTCGCGGTCGAGAAGCCTCGCGATCTTTTTGTCCTTGGTTCCCTCACGAAGCTCTGCGTGTCCGACGTAGTCCCAGGGGCCGGCGGCGATGAACCCGGTGGCCACGACACCCTGAGGATCCTCGGGGAAGAGGACATCGCCCGCCAGCTGCTCTTCGACGAACCGGGCGTAGGGTTTGTCTTCGTTGAAGGACCGGATCACGTAGTCGCGATAGGGCCAGGCGTTGCGTCGGGGCTTGTCCTTGTCGTACCCGTGAGATTCGCCGTAGTGGACGACGTCCAGCCAGTGTCTCCCCCAGCGCTCACCGTAACGTGGCGACTCCAGCAGGCGCTCGATCAGCTTCTCGTACGCATCTGGCGCAGAGTCGTTGACGAAGGCATCGACCTCTGCGGGTGTGGGTGGCAGGCCCGTAAGATCGAAGGCGACTCGACGAATGAGTGTGCGGCGATCGGCCTCGGTCGACGACTCCAGGCCCTTGGCCTCCAGAGTGTTCAGAATGAAGCGATCGATGTCGTTGCGCACCCACTCCTGGTCTTTGACGGCGGGCGGTTGAGGTTTCGTCAACGGTCGAAAGGACCAGTGTTGATCCCAGGAGGCTCCCTCCTGGATCCAGCGCTTGAGGAGAGCGATCTTTATCCTGGAAAGCGGTTTCTTTCCATAAGGCATTCGCCACTCGGGGTCGTCCGAGCTGATGCGCTCGTAGAGGAGACTGGCCTCCGCATCGTTGGGAACGATGGGTGTTCCGTTGTCGCGCTGGGAAAACAGGCCGTCTCTCGTGTCGAGCCGCAGATCAACCTCGCGGGCCTTCTCGTCGGGACCATGGCAGCTGAAGCAGTTCTCGGAGAGTATGGGGCGGATGTACCTCTCGAAATCAACGGTCTGGTTCGACTGCGCGGCGAGCAGCGAAGTGGGGATCACGACCATGGTCAGCCCGGAAGCAAAGACGAGCACAGAAACAAGACGGCTCATAGCCTCAGCCGATCCGGTGGGACGCATTGGAGAATCTCCTGGAAACTCAGGTTTCGGAGATTGTATACCGCTTCGGTCTCCCCGTCCGTGACGATCAGGGTCAGCGAGCTCACGGCGCCCCGAGCGCTCACCGACCGCTCAGGGACTCGAGGAGCTCCGGTGTGAACGGGTCCTCCCCGCGTCGGAGGGCCTCGATCCACTCCTGACGGAGCGTCCGATCCGGATCGCTCTCCGTCCAGGCGATGAACGCCTCGAAATCGGCCACCGCTCCTTCGACATCGCCGGTGAGCGCTCGCGCGAGGCCGCGAACATCCTGGGCGCCGCCGTATGGGGTGAGCTCCACCATCCGCTCGCAGGCCTCCAGGACCTCGGCCGCATGGCCCCGGACGCTGCCGTTCCAGCACAGGGTTCTCCAGACGTTGGCCGATGGCGACAGGCTCGAGTCGAGCTCTTGAGCCTTCGCGTAGGCCGCAACGGCCTCCGGGATGCGACCCTCCGTCGCCAGGTGCCACCCGTCTCGAAGCGTGGGGAGTGCGGCCAGTGCGCCCGGGCCCCCGTCGGGCGGCTGCGGGACGCGGGCTCGGAGGTCCTGGATGATCCCGCGAGCCTCGTCGATTCGCTTCTGCAATCCCTCGCGGTACCGCCAGGCCTGGCGCGAGACGTCGTCAGTACGACGGGCCATCTCGTGCTCGAGCTCCACCAGGTATCGCTCGTTCAGGTCCAGGTAGTGCCCCGCCGTCTTCGGGTTGTGAAACCCGCCGCCGTCCACTCTCACGTACACCGGGGTCGTGTGGGCCAACTGGAGATCACCCGCCCGGGTCCGGGCGGCAATCCAGAGGCCGTGATCGACCGGCAAGTCGAGCTCGACCGTCAGCCGACCGGCCGACTGCCCCGCCTCGCCGGCGCCGACCCGAGCCAGGACACGGCCGTGGCCGACGATCTCCAGCTCTCGCAAGGGCACCTGCTCGGGGTGCCCCTCGGCGCGGGCGACGATCGAGAGCGTCGTGCCCCTGGCGACGTCCAGCTCGTCACCGGGGATTCGGCCGTTGACCGTCAAGTCGATCACCGGACCGCTGCTGACGAAGGTGTGGCCGGCCTTGAGACTCTCCCGCCAGCGCTCGAAGGTGAACGGCTCACCGACCTTCGTGTAGAAGCGGGCGTTCCCGATCTGTGAGTTCGACCCTTCGATACCGCACCAGGGGAAGTCGGATCCTGCGGTGGCCGTCAGCTGGAAGCCGAGATCGAGGAACTGGTAGTAGCTCTGGTTTCGCATTGGCTCGGTGGTGAAGCCGCCGCAGAACTGAAGCACCTCGACGAAGTCGACCTTCTTCCTGAGCACGTCCAGCGTCATCCCCCGATAGCCCCGGAAGTAGTAGCTCGTGGCCTGGTGTGCGTAGCCGGCCAGGCCGCCCAGCTCGCGCACCCGATCGAAGACCTGGTCGTAGTAGTAGTACTGGTCCTGGAAACGCACGAGATCGTCCGCGCCGAGGGAGATGGTGTGGCCGAGGGCGTGGGTGCGGGGCTCCTCCTGGCCGGACGTGAGGAAGCGGTCCCCCACCTGGTAGACGCCGTCCTTTCCCCAGGCGTACTGGCTGTAGAAGTTGTCCGTCCAGAAGTCGCCCATCTGGAGGAGCGCGCCGACGTGGACGTCCTCGGCGGCCACCCACTTGAGTATCAGCGGGTTCTCCCGCGGCGAGCGCCGGATGTGGATGTGGTCGTCTGCCGAATACCAGCCCCGCTTCGGCATGTCCACCCATCGCTCCAGCCGATAGGAGCGGGACATCTCTTCGCCGGGACCGAGATCGATCTCGTGTTCCTGGGCCAGGTACTCGTTGCCCTTGGAGAGCAACAAGCGATAGGCACCGGGCTCGAGATCGACCTCGAACGCGCCGTCGACGTAGAACCCACCGTCGGGCTGGGAGGCGAATCCCTCCGCGTGATCGTTGCGGCCGTACTGGACCGCGATCGCGGCCTGCGGCACCGGGGCCGTGGAACCGTCCGCTCCAACGAGAGACACCCGCACCGGGGTCTCCTGGCCGGTCGCGTCGTCGAGGATCGTGACGGCGAGGCGCGCCGTCGCCTGCTCGCCGGGCGCCGAAGAGACGATCAGGCCGAGAGCGACGGCGAGAGTCGCCGTGGCGAGAAGGCGCCCCCTGTCGAAACCGGCTTCACCTGCGGACATCCTGTCACCTCCGCGTGCGTTCATATCACGGCTGGCCGACCGGCGGCACCCTTTTGCGATCCGAGGACGGCCATCACAGCCGGCGCGCGTGGAAACGCTCCGTCGGTGATATGGTGCGCCTCGGCCTTTGAGCATTCCGTGGATGGGGGGCCGGCCCGGGGGAACACATGGCCGTCGCGACAGATCTCAAGCGGACGATCGGCTTCTGGGGCGGGACGGCCATAGTGGTCGGCTCGGTCATCGGCAGCGGCATCTTCCGCACGCCTTCGTCGATCGCCGCCGTGCTCCAGGACCCCCGGCTGATCCTCGGGTTGTGGATAGGGACCGGGCTTCTGGTTCTGTGTGGGGCGCTGGCGCTGGCGGAGCTCGCAACGCTCCTGCCGCACACGGGCGGGTCCTACGTCTATCTGCGCGCGGCGTATGGCGACAGCGCCGCGTTCACGTTCGGATGGCTGTACGTGGTCGCAGCCATTCCCAGCGGCATCGCGGCTCTTGCCGCGTTCTTCGCCGAGCTGCTGCTGCGGCTGTGCGGCGTGGAACCCGCAACAGCCCCCGCCTACGTGCACTCGGTCATCGCGACCAGCATGCTGGTGACGCTGTCCCTGATCAACATCCGCGGGACCGCCCTGGGCACAGCGGTCCAGAGCGCGTTCACGGTGATCAAGACGACGGCGGTCGCCGTGGTGATCCTGGTGGCGTTCGTGCTCGTGGACGGTTCCCTCTCCCACTTCAGCGCATCCCCGGGAGGGCTCGCCCAGAACGGTGGCGTCGTCGGGCTGGCCGCCGCCGTGGCAGCCGTGTTCTTCACGTACAACGGCTGGGTCTATGTCGGCCTCGTGGCCGGAGAGATCTCGGAGCCGGAGACGCGGCTCCAGCCGATCCTCGTCACGGGCACCATGACGCTCATGACGCTCTACATCCTGGCGAACCTGGCCTACTTCTACGTCTTCCCCGTCACCGCCATGGTCGACAAGCTGGTGGCTCAGGAGATCATGGAGCTCGCCTTCGGTCCGATCGGGGCCCTCGTGATGGGAGTCGCGATCGTCGCGAGCGTCTTTGGCGCGATGAACGGCACCATCCTCACCAACTCCCGCGTGGCCTACGCCCTGGGCCGGGACGGCCTGAGCTTCTCCATCCTGGGCCGGTGCCACTCGCGGTTCGCAACGCCCCACGTCTCCATCATCGCCCAGTGCGTGATGGCCATTGCTCTCGTGCTGTGGCTCAAGGACTTCGACGCGCTGATCTCCTATTTCGTGGTGGTGGAGTGGTCCGCTCTCATCTTCACCATCGCGGCGGTGTTCGTGCTGCGCCGCAAGATGCCCGCCGCGCCACGACCCTACCGCGTGCCGTTTTATCCCTGGGTGCCCCTGGTCTTCGTGGTCGGGACGACCCTCGGCCTTGTCGCGATCGTCTGGAGCCGGATCGAGCTCCAGGGAGACTACGCGCCTCTCGCCGGCCTGGGCCTTGCGTGCCTGGGGTTTCCCATCTATTACGTGTGGCGTGCCTTGACGGGCCAGCGCCGCACCAGTTGAAATCACCAAGAAGGAGGAGCGCCCATGTCTGCCGAGCAGAAACTGAAGGAGCTGAAGCTGGAGCTGCCGCCCGCCCCGGACCCGGTGGCCGTGTACAAGCCGCTGGTGATCGTGGGGAACATCGTCTATGTCTCGGGTCACGGTCCGGTGAGACCAGACGGCTCCTTGATGAAGGGCCGGGTCGGCGAGGAGCTGGATCAACAAGCCGGCTACGACGCCGCCCGCCAGGTCGGGCTGACGATGCTGGCGACGCTGAAAAAGCACCTGGGGTCGCTCGATCGCGTCAAGCGCGTGGTGAAGTTGCTGGGCCTGGTGAACAGCACGGACGCCTTCGACCAGCAGCCCGCGGTGATCAATGGCTGCAGCGAGCTGTTCGCCCAGGTCTTTGGCGAGGAGGCGGGCATCGGGGCCCGCAGCGCCGTGGGCACCAACGCGCTGCCCGGGAAGATTCCGGTGGAGATCGAGTGCATCTTCGAGATCACCGACTGAAGATCCGGGCATGGGGAACGACTGGTATCGCGTGAGCAACGAAGGGCAGGTGGACTCCCCGGCCCTTCTCGTGTTCCCGGATCGGATCGACGCCAACATCCGCCGCATGGTGGAGATCGCCGGTGGTCCCGAGCGGCTGCGGCCCCACGTCAAGACATACAAGATGCCCGAGGTCGTCCGGGCGCAGATGGCGCAGGGGATCGAGAAGTTCAAGTGTGCCACCATCGCCGAGGCGGAGATGGTGGCGGGATGCGACGTCGGCGATCTGCTGCTGGCGTACCAGCCGGTGGGACCGAAGATCGAGCGACTCCTGACGCTTTGCGAGAAGTTCCCGAACACGAGATTCTCGGCAATCGTCGACATCCCGGAGGTGATGGCCGAGATCGCATCCACCTTCGACAAGGCCGGCCGCTCGCTCCCCCTGTTCATCGACGTCAACGCCGGCATGAACCGGACGGGCATCGAGCCCGGCGACCAGGCGCTCGCGCTCTACGAGGCCCTCGTCGAGACTCCGGGTGTCGAGGCCGCCGGCCTCCACGTGTACGACGGCCACATCCGCGACCGCGATCTCGACGACCGTCGCGCCCGGGTCGAGACGGACTGGCGCGGAGTGTGGACGCTCATCGACGACATCAAGACGTCCGGGCTGCCGGAGCCGCTGATCGTCGCGGGGGGCACACCGTCGTTTCCGATCCACGCGAAGAGAGAAGCGCCCGGCCTCGAGCTGAGCCCGGGAACCATCCTCCTCTGGGATCGCAGCTACGGAACCGGCCTGCCGGAGCTGCCGTTCGAGTCGGCGGCGGTCCTCTTCACCCGGGTGGTGAGCAAACCCGCCGCCGGCACGATCACGCTCGACCTGGGCACCAAGGCGGTCGCCTCGGAGATGCAGCCCCCCCGGGCCTGGTTCCCGGACTTCCCCGAAGCGAAACAGGTGGGCCACAACGAAGAGCACATGGTGCTGGAGCTCGACGGGACGCAAGACCTCTCCGTGGGCAGCTGCCTCTACGCCATCCCCTGGCACATCTGCCCCACGGTGGCCCTCCAGGGCGAGGTCACCGTCGTCGAGGGCGGCAAGGCCACCGGCACGTGGACGGTCGCCGCCCGCAACCGACGACTGACGGTATAGCTACTCCAGCGAGATCTCCGTTCGTTCTTCCGGGGCCGGTTCCAGCTCGGAGTTGCTTTCGAGCACGCGGACGCACGTGTTCCATCGCAGGAGCGCGTCGTCGTTGCCGGCGGGGCGGAGGGCCTCCGCCTTCCCGTACCACTCGAGGGCCTTCTGCAGGAAGTCGTACGCCACGAAGCCCGAGCCGGGGCCCGCTTTCGCCAGGACGGCTCGAGCCCGGCGCTCGCAGATGATCCCCGCGTAGTACGCCTGCTCGTACTCACCCGTCAGTCGCGGAAGGAGGTGCCGGGCCGCCGCCATGCTCCGGACCACCCCGGCGAGCTGCTCCGTCAGGGCCAGGAGGAGCGTGACGAGCGCTTTCTGGTTCTCGGGCTCGATGAGGAGGACGTCCTCGCAGATGCTGGCGGCCTGCTCGGGCTCCTTCAGGAGGCGGTACCGCTCCGCTTTCTCGAGAGCACGAGAGAGAGTCTCTCGGGACAGGGGCTTGAGATCCGGCATGACTCCCCTCCTTAGCCGACGTCCAGAAGCGTCCGGGCAGCCACCACCGACAGGACCACGGCAGTTCCGTAGCAGAGTACCGCGACGAGCATGTTCAGGTGCTTGAGCTTGAGACCGTCGTACAGCGTGTAGCGAAAGCGATGAGCCCAGTGGAACAACGGCAGCGAGATGAAGCCGAAGAGGTAGAGGCGGATGGGGGGATGCCGGACGAGCGCGAGAAGCTGCTCGTAGGAGGGCGGCTCCGCCCAGCCGAGCGGGAACACGAACCCGAAGAGCAGGAGGTGGATGGGGAAAAGGAACGCGGCCAGAGTGCCTCCCGCGCTGAACAGGAGCCAGAGCGGCGGTGTCGGTGAGCGGGTCATCGCGTCGTCATCGTCCCGAGAAAAAGAAAAGCCATGGCCGCTGAAAGGAACAGCCAGGCGGCAAAGTTGCCTCCGGACACGAGCACGTCGGGCACGCGGCGTCCGCGGAGACGGACCGGCATCGCCCTGGGGGCCAGGTTGAACCAGCTGACGGAGTGGAAGACCAGGGCCGCCAGCGCCACGAGCAGCAGGCCCGTGACGGGTGGTGACGCGAGGCGGGCCATGAGAGCGGCGTGCGCCTCGGGACTCTCCAGGATCGCCCGAACCTGAAGCAGGGTCAGCACGGACACGAGGGCGACGAAAACGCTGGTGAGCTCGCGGAGAACGAAGACGATGTACGCGCGCTTCTTGAGCCACCAGAAGACGGAGACGGGCCGGCGATACCACCGCGGGTGGTGAAGCGTGTACCGCACGGGCGTGCTCATCGGTCCCCCAGGGGCAGGAGCGTCTTGAACCAGTGGACCGTTCCCTCCAGCTTGTACTGCTGGATGGCGCCTGCAGGATCCACGTTCTTTGGGCACGCCTCGCTGCACTCACCCACGAACGTGCACTCCCACATCCCGCCCTTCTCGGACAGGACGTCGAGACGCTCCCGGGACCCCTGGTCCCGGCTGTCCTGGCTGTAGCGTCGGGCGAGGGCGATGGCGGCGGGGCCCACGAACGACGGCTCGAGGCCGAAGACCGGGCACGCCGAGTAGCAGAGCATGCAATTGATGCACATCGAGAACTGCTTGTATGTGTCGAGCTGCTGGGGCGTCTGCCGGAACTCGCCGTCGGCGATCGCCCGCTCCTGCTTCCGCACCAGCCAGGGCTTCACGCTCTTGAGCTTGCTCATGAAGTCCCCGATGTCCACGACGAGGTCTCGCACCACGGGGAAGAAGCGCAGCGGCTCGACACGGATCGGTCCCGGGGCGTGGTCCGTGAGGAACTCCGCGCAGGTGAGCTTCGGCTCGCCGTTCACCATCATCCCGCAGCTTCCGCAGACGCCCATCCGGCAGGACCAGCGATATGAGAGTGTGCCGTCCACGTGGTCCTTGACGTGATTCAGGGCGTCGAGCACGACCCAGTCCTGGCGCAGCGGCACCTCGTAGGTCTGGAACGTGGGCTCGGACTCTTCTTCCGGACGGTAGCGTGTGACCTCGAGGGCAATCGTGTCCGCCATGGGTTCGAGTCCTCTCTCTCCTAGCGCCCGTAGACCCGCTCACCGGGGGGCCAGCGGGTGATTGTGACCGGCTGCTGCTCGATCCGAGGAGTGCCGTCCTCATTGCGCAGGGCGAGGCCGTGCTTGAGGAAGTGCTCGTCGTCTCTTTGCGGATGATCCGTGCGCTGGTGCGACCCCCGCGACTCTCGGCGCTCGAGCGCCGAATGCACGATCGTCTCCGCGACGTCCAGCATGCAGGCGAGCTCGAGCAGCGTCGGACGCTCGGTGTTGAAGGTCAGGCTCTTGTCGGAGACCCCGACCCGTTCGAGTCGCTCCTGAAGCTCCCGGAGCTTTGAGGCCGCTGCGCTCAGGGAGGATTCGTTGCGGTAGATGCCCGCGCTCTCCTCCATCGTTTCGTGCATCTCCGTCCGCAGGGTGACGATGCGATCCTTGCCCGTGCTGGTCCGGCCGAATATATCCTCGAGCCGCCGCTGCTCCTCGTGGGCCTCGAGGGTGACGCCCGAGCCAGACTCCTTCTGCTCGGTGGCAAACTCGGCGGCGGCACGACCCGCCCGAGCACCGAAGACCAGGCACTCGGTGAGGGAGTTCGAGCCCAGGCGGTTCGCGCCGTTGATGCTCACGCACGCCACCTCGCCCGCGGCAAAGAGTCCCGGGAGCGGCGTCGCCCCGCGAATGTCGGTGGACACCCCTCCCATCATGTAGTGAACCACCGGGCGGACGGGGATCATCTGTTTCACCGGGTCGATGTTCTCGTACTTCAGGCAGAGCTCTCGCACGAACGGCAGCTTCTTGTCGATCACCGCCTGGCCGAGGTGGCGGATGTCCAAGTGGACGTAGTCACCGTACTCCCCTTTGATGGTGCGTCCCTTCGCGCGCTCCTTCTCGAAGGCCTGGGAGAGCCTGTCCCGGGGCCCGAGCTCCATCGAGCGGAGAACCGGCTTGGGCTCCGGCTTTCCGAGGTCGTAGTCCTGGAGATAGCGGTAGCCGTCCTTGTTCAGCATCCACCCGCCCTCGGCCCGGGTCGCCTCGGTGATCAGGATCCCGGTGAAGGGCAGCCCGGTCGGGTGGTACTGCACGAACTCCATGTCCTTGAGCGGTGCCCCCGCCCGATACGCAGCCGCCATCCCGTCGCCGCTCTTGATGCTGGCGTTGGTGGTGAAGGGAAAGACCCGCCCGCAGCCCCCCGTGCAGAGGATGATCGCCTTCGCGGAGATCCCGAGGAGCTTTCCGGTGGCGAGCTCCACCGCCACGACGCCCTGGCACCGCCCGTCGTCGACCAGGAGCCGAGTGACGAAGCACTCGTCGTAGCGACGGATCTCGTCGTGCTTGAGGGTCGTCTGGAAAAGGCTGTGGAGCATGTGGAAGCCGGTCTTGTCCGCGGCAAACCACGTCCTCTTCGCCTTCATCCCGCCGAAGGGGCGCACCGCGACCGACCCGTCGTCTTCCCTGCTCCAGGGGCACCCCCAGTGCTCGAGGCGGATCATCTCCTCCGGGGCCTCCTTCACGAAGGCCTCGACCGCGTCCTGGTCGCACAGCCAGTCTCCGCCAGAGATGGTGTCGTAGGCGTGGGCGTCCAGGCTGTCGTCGGACTTGATGGCCGCCGCCGCTCCGCCCTCCGCGGAGACGGTGTGGCTCCGCATGGGATAGACCTTCGAGATGACCGCGACGGACAGCCGAGGATGAGACTCGACCACCTGCAGGGCGGCGCGAAGACCCGCGCCGCCGCCACCAACGATGAGTACGTCGCAGGACGAGAACTCCATGAACCTCCCGATATCTCGATTCGCAACGACGATCGGGGAACTGGGACGGAGGTTACGTCGCCAACGGAGGCGAGGTCAAGCGCGACAGACGGCGTCGGCACGAGGGATCTGCACCCAACAGTCGGCGCCGGTCTCCTAGGCGAGCAGCGAACGCAGCTCCTTCACACCCTGCAGCGCCCGATCGACGTGATCGACCGTGTTGTAGAGGTGAGGGCAGAGCCGTAGGCCGCCGGTCGGAGCACCCGCGATCCCGTGTTCGGCGTAGAGGCGCTCGAACAGCTCGCGACGCCGCTCACCATCCGAGGCAGCGATGCAAACACCTCCGCTCAGCTCGGGCAGCATCGGTGTGACGAGCGTCGCCCCGAGCTCGCTCAGGCCGGTCTTCAGGCGCGCGGCCAGCTCCAGAACGCGAGCCTCGATCCGATCGGGCCCGAGGCTTGCGTGAAAGTCGACCGAGACGCCCACCGCTGCCAGGCACGCGTCGTCGCGCTGCCCGAGCGACTCGAACTTACGCGCTCCCTTCAAGTCGGACTCCACGTCGTCGCCCCAGCCGGGCGCGACGCCACTCGGCCAGATCCGATCGATCTGCTCGGCTCGCACATAGAGGAGGCCCGCCTCCTTCGGACCCACGAACCACTTGTGCGCGCTGCCGCTGTACGAGTCGCAGCCCAGAGCGTGCAGGTCGAGCTGCAGGACGCCCCAGCACTGCGCGCCGTCCACGTGGACGTAGACGTCGTGCTCGTGGGCGATCTGGCAGATCTCCCGAACCGGAAGCCGCAGGCCGCTCACGTTCGAGACGTGGGTGATGGCCAGGGCACGCGTACTCGGCGTGAGCGCGCGGCGAAACACGTCGACCAGCTCGTCCACTCCACTCGGACGCGCGGGGGTCGTCACACGCTTGACCACGGCGCCGTGGCGCGCCGCACGCACGTCCCAGGCGACCTGGTTCGTCGGGTGGTTCTGGTCCCAGACGACCACTTCGTCGCCGGCGCCCAACGGGAAGCCGTTGTTGATCGTGTTGTTGGCCTCGCTCGTGTTGCGGACGAGGGCGATCTCGTCGGGCGAGGCGCCGATCTGCGCGGCGAGGCTGCTGCGCGCGGCCTCGCGCAGCTCGTCGAACCTGCCCCGGTTCTGGAACGAGCAGTCGACGTCGATCTCGTGGGTCAGTCGGGTGACGGCCTCGGCGACGACCCGCGGTGACGGGCAGAGGTTGGCCGCATTCATCGGCACTTTGTCTTCCCGAAACGCGAACTGCCGGCGCACCATCTCCCAGTACGCGTCGCCGCCCGGATCGTCCTGCTCTGGCAGCACGTCGGCCAGCGCGCTGCCGGCGCCCAGCACCGCCGGAACCGCTGCCACGCGCTGTAGAAACGAACGACGCGTCGATGGTCGTGTCATCGGGACCCCCTTTTCGCTCTCCAGAAGGCTACACCCGCCCGACACGTCGATCCACCTCTCGGATGAAGAGCGAGTAGAATGCACATCCTCAACCGATAATGACTCACGACGAGACCGTGCCGTCCGTGAAGAGGACCGCGCTGGAGAGGCTGCTCGGCGTCTTCACCCAGGTCAGGGCCGGGGAGGGCACGAGCGCGGTACTCCTGACGTTGAACGTCTTCCTCCTGCTGACCGCGTACTACGTGATCAAGCCCCTTCGGGACTCGATGATGGCGGTCATGGAGGGGGGACCACAGTACAAGTCGTACCTGAGCGCGGTCATGGTCGTCGCGCTTCTTGGCGCCGTCCCGGCATACGCACGCTTCGCGAAGAGGCTGCCACGCAATCGCCTGATAGTGGGTATCACACTGTTTTTCGTGTCGAACCTGGTGCTGTTCTCGCTCGCCATGGCGAGCGAGACCCTCCGCACCGCGAGCATCCCGCTTGGCCCCCTGGCCGCGATCATGCCCACTGCCACGGTCGAGCTCCTGCCGGTCGTGTTCTTCCTCTGGGTGGGCATCTTCAACATGATGGTCGTGGCGCAGTTCTGGGCGTTCGGAAACGACGTCTACACCGAGGAGCAGGGCAAGCGGCTGTTCCCCATGCTCGGAATCGGCGCCTCGATGGGCGCCGTCCTCGGGACCGGCGTGGTCAAGGCGATGGCAAAGCAGCTCGAGACGTTCGAGCTGTTCGTCTTGAGCGCGGCCCTCCTGACCGTGTGTGCGGTCTTGACGCAGATCGTGCACGCGCGCGAGACACGCGCAGCCCGGACCACGCGCGACGAGGGCCTCCCCGGGAAGAGCAGGAGCCCTGAAGAAGGGGCCGCGGCCACCGGCAACGAACCGGGGAGAGGACAAGGGGCCTTCGAGATGGTGCGAAAGCACCGATACCTGATGTACCTGGCAGCGTTCAGCATGGTGTTCACGCTGGTGAACACGAACGGTGAGTACATGGTCTCCGAGTCCGTCAGCCAGTGGGTCGGTGCCGCCGTCGAGACACACGGGGCCTTCGAGAGCGAGTCGGACCACGACAGCTTCGTGTCGCAGAAAGCCAACGCCTTCTACGGCGACTTCTACTTCTTCGTCAACCTTCTCGGCGCGGTGTTGCAGATGTTCGTCGTGTCTCGGCTGGTCCGGTACGCCGGGATGGGACCGACCTTCTTCGTTCTTCCGGTGATCGCCCTCATGGGAGCGACGGCGATCGCTCTGGTCCCGATACTCGCGGTCGTGCGTCTGAGCAAGATCGCGGAGAACTCCGTCGACTACTCCGTCAACAACACGATGCGGCAGGTGCTCTGGCTGCCGACGACGACCGCGATGAAGTACCAGGCCAAACAGGCCGTCGACACCTTCTTCGTGCGCATGGGCGACGTGGGCTCGGCGGTCATGGTGGCGGTGCTGGTCGGCGCCCTGGGTCTCGGGATCCGTGCCTTCGCGGTGACCAACGTGATCGTCATCGTCGGCTGGCTCGTTCTGGCCCGAGCGATCCTCCGGGAACAGAAGGCCCTCAGAGAGAGAAGGGAGCGCGGCGAGCTCCAGGACCGGCCGGCCCTCTGAGCGGCCGCCGTGGAAGATGAGGAGACCCATGAAACGTCTTGTTCTGTTTGATCTGGTACTGATTGGCTCGCTTGGACTGGGCGCCTGCCAGGGGCAGCAGGCCGGTGTGGATGTCGTCGACGAGGCAGCAACCGAGACTCGCCTGTCCCTCGCCGAGTTGCGGCAGATGCTCGAAGATGCTGACGACGAGCGCGTGATGGTCGTCGCGCACCGGGCGTGCTGGCGTCTCGCACCCGAGAACTCTCTTCAAGCCATCGACGAATGCGTGCGTCTCGGCGTCGACATGATCGAGATCGACGTCCGCCGCAGCAAGGACGGGCACCTGATGCTCATGCACGACGGCACGGTGGACAGGATGACGGGCGGGTCCGGGCCGATCGAAGAGATGACCCTCGACGGGATTCAAGAGCTGCGGCTCAAGGAAGGAGCCGAGGGCGAAGACGCGGCGCTCACGGAGAAGCGCGTGCCCACGCTGGAGCAAGCGCTGCTGGCGGTCAAGGGCAAGATCCTGGTCAACCTGGACATGAAGGCGGACTTGTACAGCCAGTCGCTCGAGTTGCTGGAGAAGACCGGCACCACCGAGCAGGTCCTGATCAAGATGAATGCCCTGCCGGACGAGAGCCAGCTGCGGTCAGCGAAGTTTCTGGGCAAGACCTACTTCATGCCCATCATCAGGGAGTGCCGGGAACGTCCCGATGAGACATGCTCCGAGTCCTTGAGCCATGTCGTCCCTCAATATGCTCCCTATGATCCGGTGGCGTACGAGATCGTCTTTCAGGGCGAGACCTATCTGAGCGAGGGTGTCGAATCCATCGTTGAAGAGAAGGCACGTGTGTGGGTCAACACGCTGGCGGCCGACCATGCCGCGGGACACGTCGACGATCAGAACCTGCCGACCCGGATGCCCATTGGGGACATCTGATCGACATGAAGGTCGACATGATCCAGACGGACCGTCCAGAGCTTCTGATGGAGTACCTGACGTCCAGAGGCTATCGGGATCGGGGCGCCAGGAGCCCCAGGTAGAAGCGCTCCGCCCCATCGGTCCAGTGGCGCTCCATCGAGAACCCGCTGGAGCGGGCGAGGGTGGCGATCTCGTCCGGGGAGTACTTGTACGAATCCTCGGTGTGAATCTTCTCGCCTGCCACGAAGTCGACCTGCAGCTCCAGTGCCTTGATACGAACGCTGCAAGCGCGGCGGCACACGAGGTGCATCGCGACGCGTCCCGCCTCCTGGTCGTAGACGGCCTCATGTTCGAAGTTGGAAAGCTCGAAGTCGCCCTCGAGCTCGCGATTGATGCGCACCAGGAGGTTCTTGTTGAACTCGGCGGTCACGCCGCCGGCATCGTCGTAGGCGGCCTCCAGTGTGGCCCGGTCTTTTCGCAGGTCGACGCCCAGGAGCAAGCGATCCGCGACAGACATCCGCCTTCGCACCTGGCTCAAGAAGGCGACGGCTCCCGGCCGATCGAAGTTGCCGACGTTCGATCCCAGCCAGAGAACCAGCTTCTGCTGCTCTGGCTGTTCCTCGAGCCCGCGCAGGCTGTCTTGATACTCGGACGCCATCGTCACGATCGTCAGATCAGGGTAGGCCGCCATCAACGAGAAGGCGGACTCCTCCAGCATCGATCGCGAGATGTCGACCGGCACGTAGGTGAGCTGCCGCCCAGGGGCCGTCAGCGCGTCGAGGAGCAGCCGGGTCTTGGCGCCACTGCCGCTGCCGAGCTCGAAAAGAAGAAGACGCTGTCTCATTGATTCGGCGATCTCGCCGGCGCGCTCGGTCAGGATCTCGGTCTCCGCCCGGGTGACGTAGTACTCGGGGAGCTGGCAGATGTCCTCGAACAACTGCGAGCCGCGAGCGTCGTAGAAGTAGCGACAGTGGAGTTGCTTTGGTGAGGCCCTCAGCCCAGCCGCGACGTCTTCGGCGAACGTCCTCGCCGAGTCCTGGCTGCCCGCGACGATCAGGGTGAAACGCCCCAACTCGTCGATGATCCGGCCGATGGCGGCGCGCTCTGCCGAGGGTTCGACAGAGGGCTGCAGGGAGACGCAGTGCCGGCGCAGCGCGTCGTGGAAGGAAGGATCGCCCTCCACCTTCTCCAGCAACTGCCCAAGAGCCCGGGAATCGCCCACCGGGAAGAGCCCCGGGTACCCTTCACCAAGGATCCCCAACGACCCGTCGACCCGTGTGGCCAGGGTCGGCACACCCACGGCGATGGCTTCGCAGAGCGCGTTGGCCCCGCCCTCCATCTTCGAAGTCAGGATGTGCAACTTGGAGCTCGCCAGGATCTGGAACACCTCTCGCTGGGGAATCTCCCCACGCCAGGTGTAGCGCGCGTTCTCGCGTTGCTCCTTCTCGGCCAGCGATCGCATTCGCTCGTCGAGGGCCCTGCCGACATGAACGAGGCGGACGGCCGACTCCGGCGGCAGGCTTCTCACGGCTTCCGCCGCGAGGAAGGGATCCTTGACCGGACGAAGATGCCCCACGACGCAGATCTGGAATCCATCGGCCGCGACGGGATCGAGCTCGGGAAGCGCGACGGATTGCACGACCACTCGGACGCGGCTCCGCAGGTGAGGGAGGAGGCGACGGGACCCCAGGGGATTCAGGACCACGAGCAAGGTCGCCAGCTCCACGGATCGTGCCGCCTTCGGGTCGTCGGGCAGGTCGCTGTAGAGATCCGTGCCCGTGAGGATCACGACGATCGGCAGTTCGGGATGAGCCGCCCGAAAGCGCTCGATCGAGTCGGCGCTGTGCCTGGCGTGCAGAGCGATCAAGAGGTCGCACGCCTGTGCCCGATACTGCCGGTCGACCTCGACCTGGTGATTCAATGCTCGCAGGTGATCGGCCCACCGCTGGGCCGTCACCTGGTTGCCTGTGCGAGAGCCGGCTGGCGCCGGCGTCACGATCAGGATTCTCATCGAGCGTCTTGCCGTGAGGCTCAAAGGAGACAGGTGCGAAAACCCGCGAACACATCCCGGCGCGCGGGCTGAAAGAAATTGCGCCACGTGTTGCGGATCGTGCGTGAGGGGGTTGCCCAGCACCCACCGCGCAGGACCTTGCGGGTGTGAAACGACGTCTGGGAGTAGTCGGCGTACATGTCGGGGGTGAACTCTGGGTAGGGGGCAAAGGTGGTGGCTGTCCATTGCCAGACGTTGCCGGTCATTTGTCGGCAGCCTGCCGCGCTGTCTCCTGCCGCAAAGGCCGAGACGTCCACGGGGCCCATGGCTTCCCAGTCCATGTTGCAAAGCGCGTTGCTCGGGGGTTCGTCGCCCCAGGGGTGCCGGCGCTTGGGCCCCGCATCGTCATCACCTCGAGCCGCGGCCATCTCCCACTCGGCCTCGGTGGGCAGACGCCGTTTCGCCCATCGGCACCAGGCGTCGGCCTCGTACCAGCTGATGTGGATCGCCGCCCTGCGGTCCTCGATGGGAATCCACCGGTCGAAGTGCCGACGCTCGAAGTCCTCTCCACCCGGGTGGCGCCAATAGAGTGGGAGGCTCGCTTGCACCGCCTCCCGCCAAGCCCATCCCTGTGGACTCCAGAACTCACGCCGGTCGTAGCCACCTTCCAGCACGAAGTCCCGAATCTCGCCCTCGGTAGCGGCGGTGCGCGCGATCGCAAAGGGCTGCACCTCGATCTCGTGTCCCCACTTCTCGTTGTCAAAACAGAAAGGCGTCTCGGCCGTGGCGCCCAGGACGAACACGCCGCCCGGAAGATTGGCGTCGCCTTGCGCTTCATCCGATGCAGACACGTCGGCTGTGGCGACATCGAAGCTCGGCGCCGGGTATCCCAGGGCCTGGCGAGTGTAGGTCAGGGCCTCGTTGTGCATGTCCCCGTGGAACACGCTGTACATCAGAAGGTAGGTGAGACGCTCATCGAGCCCTTTGTCGATCAGGTCGACCACTCGCTGGCGCACCGCGTCGCCATAGGCAAGGCATCCTGCGCGATCCGGCACGGGAAGCCGCCACCGAGTCTCGTGGCCGATCGTCATGGAATCGAACAGAGCGTCCGAGTCCTGGAGCACCGGCTCCTGGCCCGCGCCGTCGCGCAGAAGGAAGGACTCGTAGAAGAACGAGGCATGGCACAGCTCCCAGAGAATCGGGTTGACGGTGGGCAGCCAGGGCACGTGCAGCTGCTCGTCGCTGAGGTCGTTGACGATGCGGAGGGAGCGCGCCCGCCCGTCGGCCACCCACTGCGTCAGGGTCTCGGAGTCTGGCATTTCCCAAGCGTAGGCCCGACGCTACGGGCTGAGCAAGCCGGGCTTTGTAGGCCGCTTTCCAACTCGCGCTGATCGATCGCTACGAAATGGGGATCGTCGAGCTCCTCGAGGCAATCGTCGGATCAATAGAGGACGGTGAAGCCTCCGTCCCCACGCACGACCACCGCGCCGAAGCTCCAGCCCGGAACCTCGGGGCCGACGCCCCTGGCTCCAACGGGGATTCCGTCTCGATCGAAGGCCTGCCAGGCCAGCGAGCCGCCAGTCTTCCAGGCCGCGTTCTCGGACCAGAGGAAGATGGTCTGCCCGGACGGGCCGCGGGCCAGCCCCGGGTACTTGCGCCGATTGCCGGGTCCGGGCGCCGAGACCGGCTCCAGGGTTCCGGGCGAGCTCGGGTCGATGGCCGCGAAGTAGACCTGCTGTCCCGTCTGCCAGGCTCCCAGGACGCCCCCGGCTCCTTCCGTGAACGACATGGCGCTCATGGGACAGGCCGCGACGTTCCACGTGTCGACGCCGGCCTCTCGAAAGCTGTGACCGGTGTCTGCCGAGACCAGCAGGTGGACGTCCCGGTGCACCAGCTCCCGCGCGGTCCGGTAGAGAGCGTAGACCCGCCCACCGCTGTCGGCGAAGGCGCGCAGACCGCAGCAGCCACAGGCGCCGCTGGACTGGCTCCCGGCCGGAACCTCTTGGGAGAAGCTCTGCCCGCCATCCCGGGAGACCGCAAGCCAGACGCCCCGACCGGATTCGCCCGGAGCGGAGTCCCGGCCCCGAGCGTGCCAGACCACGTAGACGTTGCCGGCGCCGTCGGCGGCCACCGAGCCCCCGCCGTCGAGCCCGAAGGTCCGCTTCATCAGGCCACGCTGCGGTTCGAACCCGGGTCCGGCGTCGTCGAGCCGCGAGTAGAGCATCGGGAGGCCGTTGTGGGGGTCGTCCGCGGCCCGGTCCGGATCGAGAGCACCCTTCGGCGCCGCTCCCACCGCACCGTTCCAGACGACGTGAACGCGCCCGCCGGCTCCCAGCGCGATCTGAGCGCCTCGAATCGTTCCCGTCGCCACCGCGCTGCCCGGCTGGCTGTTGACGCGGATGGGAAGGGAGAACGTCCGGCCATCGTCTTCGGATCGCACGTAGAACAGGTCGCCGCCCCGAGGATCGCCACCGTAGTAGACGACGTGAAGGGTTCCTTCGCCATCCACGGCCGCTTGCGGCTGGATGCCACCGCCCGGGACCCCGACCAGCGTGACCTCGGTCGTCCGATCCGGGCCGGCACCGAGGCCGCCCGGCAAGAAGAGAATCAGAAACAGGAACGAAACAGCACGTGTAATACGCCATCGCCCATCGATCATTCGCCGGCCTCCAGCCGTGGAACTTTCTTCCGAGAGATCTACCGCTTCCGAAACACCAGGAAGTACTGGCCCTTCATCAGCGGGATCTCTTTCTCGAGCTCGAAGCCGGCGTCCCGCAACTCGTCCGTGAAGGTGCCCTTGCCGGCCCGGACGTGCTCCAGGAAAAAGTCGGGCGTCGCACCCTTGACCCGCTCAAAGTCGACGATAACGAACCGCCCGTCCCGCCGGAGCGCCTGCCGAATGGAGGCGAGCATGTCCTCCGGATATTCGAAGTGGTGATAGGTGTCGCAGACCAACAGAAGATCCACGGAGGCCGGGTTCAGGTTGGTCGAACGGTGGGTGCCGAGCACGGTCTCCAGGTTGGCGATGCCCTGTTCGGCGGCTCTCTGGGTGATGAAGTCCAGGGATTTTTGAGCGATGTCCCCCGCGTAGACCTTGCCCTCCGGCCCCACTTCCCTGGCCATGAGCAACGTGAGGAAGCCCGTCCCCGAGCCCACGTCGGCGGCCTCCATGCCAGGCTCGAGCCCCAGGGCCGCGACGATGGCGTGGCGGTACTTGTAGATGGACCGGTCCTCGCGCTCCAGGAGAGACACGATGCCGTCCAGGTCAGGGTCCTCCCAGCGGTCGTTGATACCTGGTTTGACGCTCTGCTCTTGCGCCGTGGTTGCCGCCGGGCTCGCCATCAGCACGAAGCTGGCGAGCCAGACGATGCCGGGCCACCGGTGTGTCATTATCATCCTCCTGCCGGTTGTTGGGGGAGCGACGCGGAGGAGCCGATGGGCCCCCGCGATTTATCGCCGAACAGAATAACGCACCGGCCTGAGCGAGCCAGCGGACCAGGCTCCATCGGCTCGGCGTCGTCGCCTTGCTGATCCTGGGAGAAGAGGCGGAGCCGACACCGTCTTTTTCGACGCCTCGTCGGAACACTCGCTCGAACGCCCGAGGGCTTGCCTCGCAGAGTCTGGCGCAGCGAAGTATCCTTCGCCATTCACGGAGGATGAGCGATGCTGCGAAATGCGATGTTTTCGGGTCTCGTCGTGGTTGTGGTGAGCGCCGGCCTGGCAGGCCTTGCCAGAGGCTCCGACGAAGCCGAGTCGGCGTTCCTCCTGCTTGTCGCCAACAAGGGGGACCACACGCTGGGCTTGATCGATCCCGTGGCCGGTCGCCTGGTCGCGACGATCGAGGAGAGCGGGGTCACCGGCCACGAGGTGATCGCCTCCCCCGACGGCCTGACCGCGTACGTCCCGATCTACGGCGACGCCGGCGTCGGGACGCCGGGCTCCGACGGGCGCACCGTCGACGTCATCGATCTGACGCACCGCAAGCGGGTGGCCACAATCGACCTGGGCCGGGCCGAACGACCCCACTGTGCCGTCTTCGGGAGCGACGGAATGCTGTACACCACCACCGAGCTGACGAATACGCTCACCGTCATCGACCCCGCGACGAACGCGATCGTCGATCGCATCCCAACCGGCCAGCCCGAGGCGCACATGGTCGTGCTCAACAAAGACGCCACTCGTGCATACACCTCGAACGTGGGCGCGGGCACGGTCAGCGCCATCGATCTGCAGAAGAAGACGGTCACTGCGGTGATCCCGGTGTCCCCGAAGGCGCAGCGCATCAGCCTCTCGGTGGACGAGCGCTGGGTCTTCACCGCGGACCAAACCGAGCCCCGGCTCGCGGTGATCGATACCGCGACGAACGAGGTCGCGCGGTGGGTGCCTCTGCCGGGAATCGCCTACGGAACGGCGCCGACACCCAACGGCCGCTGGCTCGTGCTGGCGCTCAGCAAGAAGAACCAGGTGGCTCTCGTCGACCTGCAGTCGATGGAGGTCGTGAAGACGCTGGACGTGCCCCCAGCTCCCCAGTTCGTCCTCGTTCGACCCGACGGCCAGGTGGCCTACGTCTCGTGTGACCGGAGCGGAAAGGTGGCGGAGATCGATCTGCGTGAGTGGACGCTCACCCGGCTCATCGACGCGGGCCCGATGGCCGATGGTCTCGCCTGGGCTCCGGCGCCCCCCCGACGCTGAGTCAAGCGCTGAGTCGCACCCCGCTCGGAGCCAAGAATCAGAAGATCCGGGTCAGGACGCGGACCACGTCCAGCACGTCGGCTTCACCCATCCGGCCTTCGCCAAAGAAGGCGCCGGTGCCCATACGGCTGCCGCCCAGTGTCCGATCGGTGGCGCGCAGGCTCTCCAGGCGCCGGCGCTCCTCGCGCAGGTCCTCGGCCTCCCTGCGGCGCGTCTCCTGCAGGCCCCCTGAGCGCACGAACTCCAGCACCCGGGTGAGCTCCTCGTCGTCGAACCAAATGCCGTGGGCGCTGCAAACGTCGACGATCACCCCGGAGCGTTTGCCGTAGTTGCGACGATTCATCATCGAATCGCAGTCCGGGCAGCGCCGGTAGACCACCTGGGACGCCGCGGAGTCGGTCTTCCGCTGCGGGCGGGGCAGGGTTGCCGAGGCACCGGCGGTGGTGATGCTCTCGGCCTCCTGGGTCAGCCGCTCGAAGGCGGTCTCGTCGACCCACAGCCTGCCACACTCGGGGCACTGATCGAGGAGCGTTTTCGCGACGAGCTGGACGTCCAGCGGCGCCGGCCCGCCCGCAGAGCAGCGCGGGCACTGCCGCTCGGACTGACCCTCCTCGGTAGCAACGTGGGCCGGGGCATCGGCCACGGCACCGCAGGCCGCGCAGTGCTTCACACCCCGGAACAGCAACGAGAAGCAGCGGGGACAGCGGGCCGTGGCCAGGGGCGTCGCACAGTAGCCACAGGTCTTGTCGTCCGGGCTGGCGGGCGCGCCACAGCCCGGGCAGGCCAGCGAGGCGGCTTCGGTGGGCGCCTCCGGCAGTGCAAACGCCCGCCCGCAGCGACAGCGGGCCCGGGTTCCTGGCGGACGCCCCGTCACGTCGTGGCGCAGGTGGCAACCCGGGCACTCGACGATCACGCGATCACCGGAGCGAGCCCCGCCGGGACGTGTCAAACGAGTGGTCAGGGACGTAGAGGCCGCGGCAGCTCGCTCGATTGCCCGAGGGCTTCGAGGAACGTCATGAGATCCGAGAGCTCGGCCAGCGAGACGGCCTCGTGGAGACCCTCCGGCATCATCGAGACCGGCGAGGGATCCATGGAGACGACGTCGCCCCGAGGGACACGCACCCGATAGTCCGCGCCGGTCACCAGGACGATGGCCTCGGGCGTCCGCTCGTCGATGATGCCCGCGTAGACGTCCAATTCGGTCTCGACCCTGTAGCTCTCGAACTGGCGCACGAAGCTGGCGCTGGGAAACATGATCGCCTCGAGCAGGTCGTGGCGAGAGCGGATGGCACCGATGGCCGTGAGGTCCGGGCCCACGCGCCCCCCCTCCGAGCCGACGCTGTGGCAGCTCGAGCAGCCCACCGTGGGACCGAAGAAGAGGTCCCGTCCACGACTCGCCTCACCCGGCTCGAGTCGGGCGAGGAGGCCTTCCAGACGCTCTAGGCGGTTACCCTTCAGCTCGTCGAGACGCGCAAGCAGAGGCAGGGCGGCGGTGCCGACGGAGTCGGGGTAGGTCGAGAGCAGATCGGTGAGTCCCTCGGCCGCCAGGCCGTCCAGCACAGGTGCCAGCTCCGTGAGCGACGCGACCAGGGCCATCCCCACCTCTTCGTTCGTGCCGCGCCGGAAGGCTTCCAGAAGGCTCGGCACCAGCAGCAGGTCTGCCTCGGACAGGGAGTCCGTGGCGACCCTCAGGAGCTGGGGGTCGGTGAGGCGCGCTCGCCCGAGCGCCGACGCCGTGAGCTGTCGCAAGGGGGCGTCCGGCGAATCGAGCTGATCGAAGAGGAGGTCGAAACGCTCACTCGACAGCTCGGGTCCCATGCGGATGAGCGCATCCAGGGCGGCGACCCTGAGATGGAGGTCCACGTCACCGGCCCTGGCGATCGCGTCCAGCTCGTTGGCGAGCTGCGGCAGCTCCCGGGTCCGGACGACGTCGACCGCTGTCGCGCGGACGTCGGGGGACGACGAGTCGAGCTGCCGCCGCAGCGGCCCGATCCAGGCCTCCGGAAACTTCTTTACCGGGCACGAGGCGAGGGTCTCGAGGAGCGGCCTTCGGCGCTCGCTGGGAGTCGCGTCGCTTTGGAGGAGCCTCGCGATGGAGGCCTGGACCTCCGGAGCGACGCACAGGCCGTGAAGAGCGTCCGCGAGTGCCGCCAGCTCTCCGTCTGAGAGGTCGGCCCGCAGCCTGTCCTCGAGGAAGGCGCTGATCCCCGGAGACCATTCGAGGTGCCGCGAGGCCACCCAGAGCGCCGTTCGGCGCAGATCCGCATCTTCGGAATCGAGGAGCGGGAGGAGCTGGCGCTCTTCGAGGGGGCGGCCCTCCATCTGATCGAGAGCGATCAGCGCGGCCTTCCGGACCCGCGGGGAGGGATCGCCGAGACCGGCAGCCATCCGCGACGGCTCGGGGAGGCGGAGCAGCGCGTACGTGAGCGCGTGCTCCACGAAGCGGTCGGCTGGAGCGGCCAACGCGGACAGCACCGCCCCAACCACCGAATGGTCCCCGATCTGCGCGAGGGCGGTTCCGGCTTGCCGCCGCACGGCCAGGTCGTCGTCGAGCAACAGACCCCCGAGCCGGCTCACGGCAGCGGGATCGCGAGCCATCCCTGCCGCTCGCGCGGCAGCCACCCGCACCCCGGGATCGGCATCCCCGAGCGCCTGACGCACTCCCCGGAGGGCTTCGGGAGATCCGATGCGGAAGAGACAGAAGACGGCCGCAGCCCGTGCCTCCGACGAGTCGTGGGTCTCGCGGAGGCTCTTCAACGACGTGACGGCCGATTCACCGTGTTCGACCAGCATCTCGACGACGCGATCGTAGACGGCGGGTCTCGGGTCGCCCAGGAAGCCCGCCAGCTCCTCCGGCGAGAGGGTCCCGAGCGAGGCCGCCCGCCCCCGCGGATCCTCGGGTGTCGACGCACCGATTCGGCGAATCCTGTAGATCCCACCCCGGTACTCCGGCCGTGCCACGCGCGACAGCGGACACCCCTCCAGAAACCAGCCCCCGGTGTCGAGAACGAGGAGGCTCCCGTCCGCGTCCTGGAGAACGTCCGTGGGGTGGAAGTTCGGGTCGTCCGAGGTGAGGAACTCCTCGTCGAGCGTCGAGAAGGTGGCTCCGTCGCGAGAGAGAACGTGGCGCAGCACCCGGTGGGTGTTGAACTGGGCGCTGAAGAGATTGCCCGAGTACTCCGACCCGAGGGCCTCCCCCCGGTAGCGCAGGAGGCCGGAGGGCGCCACGTTGGCGAACTTCGTCATGACCGGCATCAGGTCACCGGTCCGTTGCAGGCGGTCCTCCTCGATGACGCGGTGGGGTTTCGGGTAGACGCCCCCTTCCACCCAGTGCATGAGCGCGTCCCGCAAGCCAGCCTGGGGATCCATGAAGAACGTCATGGTCCCGAGCGTCTCGCCGGCCGGCGTGAAGACCAGCTCGACCGGGTTGTCGAAGCCCCCGGCGGACACCACCTCGAGCCCCGTCCCGTCGAGTCGACAGCGCCAGATCCGACCGCCCTTTCCCTCCAGCAACTCCCCTTCCCGCGTCTCGATGCTGTAGCTGCGCCGCGCGTCGGTCAGGTACAGCCAGCCGTCCGGCCCCTGGAAGGGCCCGTGGAGGAGCGCGCCGTTGACGCTCAGCGTCCAGCCGGTGAGGAGGACGTCGCGCCTGTCGGCTATGCCGTCGCCGTCCGTGTCCTCCAAGCGCAGGAGGTCCGGCGCGGCCGACACGTAGAGCGCGCCGCGGGTGAAGACCCCACCCTGCGGGAACGCGATCTTGTCGGCAAAGACATGGCTGCGATCGAAGACCCCGTCCCCATCCCGGTCCTCCAGCACGCGAACCCTGTAGCTGGGGCTGGCGGCCATCTCCTCGGTCGTCATGACGTTGGGCTCGGTGGACTCCGAGACGTAGAGGCGCCCCTCCCCGTCCTGCGTCGCGAACATGGGGTACGAGACGAGATCGGGCCCGGCAACGCGCTCAATGGAGAAGCCCGGCGGGACACGGAGAGGAGGGGTGTCCGAGGCGCCCGAAGGCGACCCGGCGCCCCATGCCACCAAGGACGCCAGGGCGAGGGAAACAGTGACCAAGAAACAGCGGCCGTGCGACATGGCTCGTACTCTCCCCATCGAACGGGCGAAGTCTATGCCCATCCTCCCGACGCGGCAACTCTGCCCGGCCAGAGTCTCCACAGGTTTTCCACGCTCTCAATGATCAGCCAAACGATCTCCCACTATCGCATCGTCGAGAAGCTTGGCGGCGGAGGCATGGGTGTCGTCTACAAGGCCGAGGACACGCGCCTCGACCGATCCGTGGCGCTGAAGTTCCTGCCCGAGAAGTTCTTCGGAAACCCGGTCGCCCTGGAGCGGTTCCGGCGCGAGGCCAAGGCCAGCTCCGCAGCGCCGGCTCGGAGGTGCCGACCCAGCTCAAGGAAGAGGACCTCACCAGCCCGGGGACGGCGCTTGGGACGGTCGCCTACATGTCTCCCGAGCGGGCGCGGGGCGAGGACCTCGATGCCCGCACGGATCTCTTCTCCCTCGGCGTGGTGCTCTACGAGATGGCCACGGGGCGGCATGCCTTCGCCGGCTCGACGTCGGTGGAGATCTCGTAAGCGCCGTCGAAGTGACCCGAGAGCTTCTGGATCTGGATCCGGGGCGGTATACGGGTTTGTTCAAGTGTCTTGCGGTTTTCGCGGCGCTCCAGGACTTCGAAAGGGCCGAGCCGTTCCTGGAGAGGATCGTCGAACTCAACCCCGCTGACGGCCTTCTCTCGGAATGGCTCGTCCTGTATCTGAATGGCCGAACCGCCGAGGCCGCGGCTCTCGTGGACCGTCGGTTGCCGGTGGATCCCGACCCGAACTCCTACTCCCACAACCGGGCGGCCGGCGTCGTCGCGCTGTTCGACGGGGAGTCCCGGGCCGCGGCTCGGCACCTCGAACGGGCTTATGAGGTCGCGCCGCCACACTATCTTCGCGGCCACCTGAGTAGTGTTGGGCAAGATCGGCTCGCGACACTTCTCGGGTACGCCCATCTGAAGACAGGCAACGAGGAGCGCGCTCTCCGTCTTTTCCAGGAGACGGAGCAGTACTACACGGACCGCATCGCCAGAGGCGACACGTCCTACCTGGCTCGCCTGGGGATTGCCGCGGTCGACGCCCTCCGAGGCGACAAGGAAGCCGCCTATGGCTGGCTCCAACAGGCCATCGACGCCGGCTTCTACGCGTATGCGGAGCTCGAGCGACACTTCTTTTTCGAGAGCCTCCACGGGGAGGAGCGCTTCCAGCGGATGATGGACGGCGTGGAGGCGAGAGTGGAGGAGGCGCGGCGTCGCGTGGACGCCATGGAAGCGAGCGTCTAGGCGTCGTCTCGTCGGCTGTCTTTCTTGGAGGGGGGTGGGCCAGGCTCAATCGGCCCGGCTGGCCAGCACGTCGTCGCGCTCGCACGAAGCCTTGCGGTCGCCGACATCAAACTCGGGGGCCGATCCGGCGAGCCTCCACCAGGCTTCGGGCCACCCCCTCTCGTCGCGCTCGATCTCGACCTGCGCCAGGATGACGCCTCCGTCACAAGTAAACATCATCGCCGCGCGACAGGCAACGGAGCGAGTGTCAGGACATGTCGATCGTCACGTCGTCGGCGACGCCGCCGAGGAACGTGTAGCTGCAGTTCGTCTCCTGGAGGATTGATCCGGGGACGAGCTCGTTGACAGGGCCGTGGGCCACCAGGCGGCCGATGAAGCGCTGCCAGGAGACTCCCCCGCCCTGGTCCCCGTCGAGCCAGAAGCTCCGGTCCCGGGCGCCGAGGATCTCTCGGGGGCCAATGGTGGCGGCCTTCGGGGGGACCCAGGACCAGTCGCCGCCAAAGGAGTGAAGGGCGTTTTGCATGATGGTCATGGGGTTGAGCTCGACGACGCGGCCGTGGGCCTGCTTGTAGGCCGCCAAGTCGCCCTTGTACTCGAGACCCAGGTGGGATTCCCAGAAGGCGATGTGGCCGCACCAGCCGATGCCGCCGTAGCAGCAGTCGGCTCCGCCGTCGTCCTCGATCATCTTGTGGTAGTCCTCGATGTTCTTGTCCGTGGGGAAGTGGATGTTCTCGTCCTTGGGGCGGAGGTCTTCGCGGATCTGGGCGAAGAACGCCTGGCGCATGGCGGTGGCGAAGGAGCCCTCCCAGTCGGCGGGGGCTGTCTTGCCGGCGTCGTCGGCGTACTCGTCCATGTTGTAGGTGACGAGGTGGCGGCAGTCGATGCCGAGGCGATTGATCATCTCGGCGGCGATGGCGAACTGGGGGACCGGACCCACCGGGAGGATGAGGACGCACTTGCGGCCGGCCTTCGCGGCGTCGGTGATGCGGGTGACGATGTCGAGGGCGAAGCGGCTGTAGAACCGGGCGGGGTCGTCGAGGATGGAGATCTTGAAGTCGGGGTTGGAGTGCTTGATGAGGTTCGCGCGGGTGATGGCGCGCACGCGGGCGCAGGCGGCTTCGTCACGGAAGGGGATGAACTTGGCGAGGGGGTATTCGAATGCCATGAGGTCTCCTGGTATTCAGGTCACGGTCACAGCGTCTTCACGCGGTCGCCGAGGACGGGGGTCAGGGGGTCCGCCCGAGGGAAAGCATTACCGCGGTGCTGGGTGAAGCCTTCGGCGTGGGTGACGGACTCCTTGCCGAAGTCGCGGGCACGGTCCTCCGCCGTCCGGCGCATCCAGTGCAGGTACTCGTCCGCTCCGTGCTGCTGCCGCAGCCAGGATCTCTGGCTCTCGTGGCACGCGAGCATCTTCTCTTTCATGTCGATGGCGTCGGTGATGTCGACGACGAAGTGGGGCTTCACGCGGTTCCCGAAGTGGTCGACGTTGTCGATGGGGTCGGCGTAGAGCACCGCGGGGAGATGGTCACAGGGAGGGGGCTCGCGGCCATCGGGGAGTTGGCCCTTCCAATGAGGAACGGTCGACGTGAAGGCCGCCTCCCGGGCGATGCGGCCGGTCTCCATGTGATCCTCCATGTAGTCGGACGGGTGGAGGGTCACGAGCAGATCCGGCCGGACCTGGCGGATGAGGGCCGAGGCGGGGCGCTTCGCCTCTTCGCCGTACACGACCGTCAGGTCGCGAAACTCGAGGCAAGTGTAAGACGCGTCGATGAGCGCCGCGGCCGCGGCCGCCTCTCCCTTGCGAATCTTCGAGATCTCCTCGGGGGGGAGCTTCGAGGAGCCCAGGTCGCCCCCCGTCATGGTGCCCAGGTGGACGTCCCACCCGGCTCTCTGCAGCAGGATGAGCAACCCCGCGCAGGTGAACTCGATGTCGTCGGGGTGGCACATCAGGGCCAGCACACTGGGCATCGTCGGCTCCCTTCTACTCGAGCTCGGAGAGCTCGACCGGGCGGCCCTCGGCCGCGGAGATGTCCGCCGCGAAGGCGACGCGGTGGGACTCGTAGGCGGTGTCGAAGTCCGTCTGGGGCATGGTCGTGTCGTCGTTGATCGAGTCGACGAACGCCTGGAACTGGGGCTGATACGGGTGGTCGCTGACGTCGCCGGAGTCGATGAGCGCCGTTTCCAGGGTGCTCCAGCGGGCTTTGGTCATCCCGGGCAGCTTCTCTGTGTAGATCCGGTTGTCCAGGAGACTCCCGTCGCTCCCCACGAGGTGAGCGTGGAAGTAGTAGGGCTGGAGGCAGTCGATCACTGACGCGCACTTGCCCACCTGGCCGCCCTCGAACTTCAGGATCGTCGTGGTGGTGGTGGGGTACTCGTAGGGCTCGAAGGCCTTGTTCTTCGAGGTTGTGGCGTATGTCATGACCTCTTCGACCGGGCTCTCGATGCACATCAGGAGCGCGTCGAGGGCATGGCAACCGGCGGTCAGCAGGCTGCTCCCGCCCATGTCCTTCTTGATGTTCCACCCGAACTGGCCGTACCAGGGGCCGATGCCGTGGTAGTAGTCCATCTCGCCGTAGTGGATGTCGCCGATGAGCCCCTGCTCGAGGATCGAGCGGATCATGGTGAACTGGGCGCTGAAACGCACCTCGAAGCAGACGCAGGCCTTCACCTTCGCCTTGTCGATGGCCTGCTTGACTCGCTTCGCTTCTGCGAAGCTCAGCGAGATCGGCTTCTCGATGATGAGGTGCTTCCCCGCCTCCGCGGCGGCCACTGCCTGGTCCGGGTGGAATGGGTGGGGAGTGCAGATGTCGACGATGTCGATGTCCCCGTCGGCGAGCATCTTTCCGTAGTCGGCGTACACCTTGAGTGGGACGCCGAACTTCTTCTCCAGCTCTTTGGGGTCGTGATCGGTGCGGGAGCAGATGGCGGTGACGTTCGCCCCCTGGACCGCCTTGAAGGTCTCGATGTGTGCGCCCGCCACCCAGCCCAGCCCTACGATCCCGACGTTCAGGTCGCCCATTGGCCTACCCCCTCTGCTCGCGAAGTGATGAAGTGAGGGCGATCATTGTTTGAGACTGTGGGTCTTGGCAAGCGGGTGTCGCCGGAAAGCCCGTCTGACGGGGAGACTCTTCGGGGCATACCTTGAGCGGAGGCACTGCCTGGGACATCGCCGTCATGCTGGGGAGCTTCGCCCGTGGACGAGCGACGAAGCATCTCCCGATGGCGGCATGGACAGATTCTTCGGGCCACTCCCTTCGATGGGGCCCCCTGAATGACTGTCCTGGCCCCCGGGGCTGTTGGGGGGCCCTTAACATCTCCTAACTTGTCCTCACTTGAAACCGCACCCCGGGGCCTCTAGCATCGCGGGGTTGGAACCCCCAACCGAGGAGTCCCTACAGATGATGAGACGATCGACAGCGGGCGCCATGACCCTCGCTCTCCTGCTGGGAACGGCCGCCCTGGCCACCGCCGGGGACTGGTCCAACTGGCGCGGACCGCACCGCGACGGCACCTCCGACGAGACCGGCCTCATCTCGAGCTGGTCGACGAGCGGGGAGAACCTCATCTGGAAGGCCGACCTCACGACCCGCGCGACGCCTATCGTCTTCGATGGTCGGGCCTGCGTGAGCGGCCGTGGGGGCGAGGGCATCCTCAAGCAGGAGCTCGTCGCGTGCTTCGACGCGGAGAGCGGGAAGAAGCTGTGGGAGCGGCGGTTCCCGGTGTACAACACGACGGTTCCCAACTCCCGCGTGGGCTGGGCCAGCCTCGCCGGCGATCCGGAGACGGGGAACGTCTACGCCCAGAACGTGGACGGGCACTTCATCGCGTTCGACCGGGAGGGCGAGATCGTCTGGGAGCGCCGCCTGGGCGAGCAGTTCGGCCGGGCCTCCGGGTTCGGCGGCCGGACGCTGATCCCGATCGTCGACGAGGGTCGCGTGATCATCGGCATCGTGGGCGGCGGATGGGGCGAAACGGCGGCACCCCGGCAGCGATACATGGCCTTCGACAAGAGGACCGGCGAGGTGCTCTGGGTCTCGACGCCCGGCCTGGTCATGTTCAAGGACGCCAACAACAACGGCAGCCCGACGGTGGGCACCGTCGACGGGCGGAGAGTGGTCGTGGGCGCCGGCGCCGACGGCTGGGTGCACACCATCGACGCGCGCACGGGCGAGCCCCTCTGGCGCTTCAATTTCTCCCGGCGCGGCCTTCAGAGCCCGGCGCTGCTGAAGGACGATGTCGTCTACGTCACCCACTCCGAGGAGAACATCGACACCCCCGGGATCATGGGACGGGTGGTGGCCCTCGACGCTCGGGGACAGGGCGACATCACCGCGACCGGTGAGATCTGGCGCCTCGACGGCCAGGGGGTGGGCTTCGCCTCGCCCACCGCAGTGGATGGTCGCCTGTACGTCCTGGGCAACCCCGCCGATCTGCACGCCCTCGATCAGAAGACCGGCGCGCCGGTGTGGTCGCTCAACATCGGCACGATCGGCCGGGCCGCGCCCACGTTCGCGGACGGAAAGCTCTTCGTGACCGAGCAGACCGGGCACGTGCTCATCCTCGAGCCCGGGGCCGACGGCGGCGAGATCCTCGACAACGAGTTCGTCGAGATGCCGGAGGGTCGATTCGCGGAGATCTGGGGCTCGGTGGCCATCGCCTACGGGCGGCTCTACTTCACCGCCGAGGACGGCCTGTACTGCCTGGGCCGCAAGGATGCCCCGTTCGAAGCCATCCCGAGCCCCGCCGGGCCGGCGCCGGGGAAGGCCCCCGACGGCGCCACGGCAAAGACGCTGCGGGTCGTGCCCGCCGAGGTGATCGGCACCGCAGGCGAGGCGGTGAGCTTCGAAGCCTGGACGTTCGACGAGAAGGGCCGCCCCATGGGCACGGTGAAGGCCGAGTGGAGCGTCGACGGGCTCGCGGGTGAGATCTCGCCCGAGGGACAGCTCTCATCGCCTGACTCGGCGACCACCACCGGCAAGGTGACGGCGACCGTGGGCGGGCTCTCCGCGACGGCGCAGGTGCGCCTCTTCGGCCCGCTGCCCTGGAGCTTCGACTTCGAGGACGGGACGAGGCCACGGCACTGGATCGGCGCCGGCACCCGCTTCAAGGTCGCCTCGCTGGACGGCAGCAGCGTTCTCCACAAGCCGCCGGTGACCCGGGGCCTCTCACGATCCTCGGTCTTCGTCGGTCCGCCCTCGATGTCGGGCTACACCGTCGAGGCGGACCTCCGAGCCACGAAGAAGGGACGCCGCATGCCGGACATGGGCGTCATCAACCAGGGCTACACACTCGACGTGATGGGCCGCCACCAGCGGCTGCAGATCCGGACCTGGGCGGCCGAGCTCGAGAAATCCGTGCACGTCCCCTTCACGGTGGAGCCCGACGTCTGGTACCGGGCGAAGCTCCGGGTCGACGTCAACGGCGACGAAGGCACCGTCCGGGGCAAGGCCTGGAAGGCCGGCGAGCCGGAGCCCGGGGAGTGGTCGATCACCTTCGTGGACCCGATCGCGGTCCAGAAGGGCGCCCCCGGCATCTACGGGGACTCCCCCATCGATGTCTACTACGACAACATCTCAGTGAAGGTGACCGAATGACCCGCACGCCGATTGCCATGGCGCTCCTCCTCGTGGGAGGTGTCGCTGCTGCTGCCCTCGTTGCCGCTCCAGCCGATGTGGAGCGGGCCATGTTCGGAGGCAGCTACGTCCGCAACATGGTCTCCGACGAGACCGGCCTCCCCGGAGACTGGGACGTGAAGACCGGGAAGAACGTGAAGTGGTGGGCCGACGTGGGCTCCCAGGCGTACGCGGGCCCCGTGATGGCCGGGGGCAAGGTCTTCGTAGGCACGAACAACGACGGGCTCCGTAACGCCGATCTCCCCAACGACCGGGGCGTGCTCATGGCGTTCAGGGAGGCGGACGGCGAGTTCCTCTGGCAGAAGACCCACGAGAAGCTTCAGGCGGGACGGATCCACGACTGGCCGCAGCAGGGCATCTGCTCGACACCGGCCATCGAGGGCGACCGCCTCTGGTATACCTCGAACCAGGCCACCATCGTCAGCCTCGACACCGAAGGCTTCGCCGACGGCAACGACGGGCCGGTGACCGACGAGGAGCCCACGGGCCCGACCGACGGCGACGTGGTCTGGGAATACGACATGATCTCGGAGCTCGACGTCTTCCCCCACAACCTGGCGGTGAGCTCGCCGCTGGTCGTCGACGGCCTCCTTTTCACCACCACCGGCAACGGCGTCGACGAAGGCCACAAGAACGTCCCGGTGCCCATTGCGCCGAGCTTCATCGCCCTCGACGCGATGACGGGAGAGCTCGTCTGGGAGAACGCCCTTCCGGGCGAGGCCATCCTTCACGGCACGTGGTCGAACCCCGCCTACGCCGTCATCAAGGACCGGGCCCAGGTGATCTTCCCGGGCGGCGACGGGTGGGTGTACAGCTTCGGGCCCAAGACCGGAGAGCTCCTCTGGAAGTTTGACGCGAACCCGAAGGACTCCAAGTGGGTCCTCGGCGGACGCGGCACCCGCAACAACCTCATCGCCACCCCAGTTGTCTGGGACGACAAGGTCTACATCGGCGTGGGCCAGGACCCGGAGCACGGCGAAGGCGTGGGAAACTTCTGGGTCATCGACGCCACCCTGGAGGGCGACGTCACCGAGAAGGCGGCGGTCTGGCACCGAGGCGGGCGGGACTTCTACCGGACCATCTCCACGGCGGCCATCGACGACGGGATCCTCTACATCTCCGACCTCTCGGGCTTCCTCTACGCCCTGGACGCCAAGACGGGTGAGCACTACTGGACATACGACCTGCTGGCGGCGGTCTGGGGCTCCGCCTACGTCGCCGACGGACGCGTCTACATCGGCGACGAGGACGGGGACGTGGCCATCCTGAAGGCCGGCAAGGCCATGGAGCTCCTCGCGGAGCCGAACATGGGTGTCTCCATCTACTCGACTCCCGTCGCGAAGGACGGTGTCCTCTACGTCCTCGGGCGCAACCGGCTCTTTGCCCTCGAGGTGGGCGCGAGCGGGCCGCCTTCGACGCGGGGCCGGGCGGGGCACTGACGGCGTCCGCGCCGGGGACGTCCTTCGAGGTCGATCCCTTCTGGCCGAAGCCGTTGCCCCACAACTGGATCCTCGGTCAGGTCGCCGGGGTGGCCGTCGACGCCCAGGATCACGTCTGGATCGCGCAGCGGCCCGGGAGCCTGACCGCGGACGAGGCAGGGGCGGCCCAGGACCCTCCCCTCTCCACGTCGGGCGTGCCGGCACCTCCCATCATCGAGTTCGATGAAGAAGGCACCGTGATCCAGGCGTGGGGTGGCCCCGAAACCCACGGCGACTGGCCCGAGAGTGAGCACGGGGTCTTCATCGATCACATCGACCGTGTCTGGATGGGCGGCAGTGGCGCGAACGACCACGTCGTCCTCGTGTTCGACCGCCAGGGTCGCCATCAGCTCACGGTGGGTGAGCCGGGGGTGAGCGGAGGCAGCAACGACACGGCGCACCTCGGGCGTCCGGCGGACATAGCGGTCGATCCTGAAGACAACGAGGCCTACATCGCGGATGGGTATGGCAACCGCCGTATCATCGTCTTCGACTCGACGACCGGAGAGTACAAGCGCCACTGGGGTGCGTACGGCGAGCCCCCTGGCGACGGCGAGCTGGGGGCCTACGATCCCGACGCGGCGCCGATCTGCTCGTTTCGCAACCCCGTGCACGCCGTGCGCCTGTCGAACGACGGTCTCGTCTACGTGGCGGATCGGGTCGGCAACCGGATCCAGGTGTTCCAGAAGGACGGGACGTTCGTCCGCGAGGCCTTCGTGGCCTCGCGGACGCTAGGGAACGGCTCGGTGTGGGATATCGAGCTCTCGCCCGACCCGGCCCAGACCTGGCTCTACGTCCCCGACGGCACGAACATGAAGGTCTGGATCCTGCGGCGGGACGATCTCAGCGTGGCCGGGTCCTTCGGGCGGGGCGGCCGCAACGCCGGGCAGTTCAACTGGGTGCACAACATCGCCGCGGATTCGCAGGGGAACCTGTATACGACCGAGGTCAACACCGGGAAGCGGGTCCAGCGTTTCGTTCGGAAACGCTAGGAGACGCTGTTGCGGGTGGCGTCCCGGAAGGCTATCGTCCAGGCTCCATGCTGAGCCGTGGAGATGTTGCCCCCGACTTCACCGTGGGAGAGCGCTCGCTCTACCAGATGCTCGAGAACCGGAGAGTGGTGGTCTTCTTCTTCCCGAAGACCTTCACCTCCGGCTGAACGAAGGAGGCCGGCGAGTTTCGTCGGGCGTTCGAGTCGTTCCGGCAGGCCGAGGCCGACCTCGTCGGGGTCACGGGAGGACCCCAGGCGAAGAGCGACGAGTTCCGCAGGATCCTCGACCTGCCTTATCCCCTCGTCGGCAACGAAGACCGCACGATCCTGAAGGCCTACGAAGCCCGGTGGCCCCTCATCGGCCTGGCACGGCGCACGACCTACGTGATTGGAACGGACAGGAAAATCCAGCTCGCTTTCAACGACGAGACGAACATGACGGCCCACGCCGCCCGGGCGCTCGAGGCCGTCTCCGCTACGGACGGCTGAGCCAGGCGTGACCCGCCGAGACCCGGGCCGGTGGTAGCATCGACCCAGTCATGGATGATGAGGACGTCCCCGGCGACGCCTTCTCGACGCTCGTGCAGTCGGGCAAGAACGCACTCACGTTCACGGAGGTGCAGGCGTTCGTCAAGGACATCGAGACAAGGCCCACGGATCGCCTGATCAACGATCTCCCTGGCCTCATGGCACTGGGAGCCGCCAAGTACCAGCTCGTGGTGATGGTGCTGCGGAAGAAGACACGCCCCGACGCCGCCGAGGGGGCCGCCCTCCTGGAGCGCCTGGCCGATCTGGCCCAGAACGCCGAGGATGCCAGCGTCCAATCCCGGGCCCGCGCCTTCCTCACGGGAATCCGGCACCGCAGAAGGGGTTCTACGTAGTCGTCTGGCAGAAAGGGGCCGACGGCCAGTGGAAGGTCGTTCTGGACGCCCCGGTGTCCGATCCGCCGGAGGAGGCTGCGGCGGACTGACGAAGGAGGATTCGCCTCGCACGCCTTGTGCGCGTAGTAGGTGGATGGGGCGATCGGCAGCACGGCGCAGATCGGCTCGACCCCGTACGTCTCCCGATGCGCGTCG